>JAABUW010001046.1_pt1 | contig 49248 bp, 44 predicted proteins | sample 5560081 | NCBI WGS metagenome assembly JAABUW01 (sample SAMN10711882, study PRJNA513363) | rock metagenome | isolation source: Antarctica rocks | place: Antarctica: Victoria Land, Knobhead sud | reverse complement strand
TCCGCTGCTTCATCGACTGCCACATCCCTCCATTTTGCGACAGCGAATCGTCCCGACAGTTGATCGTACGCATTATACTCCCATAATCCGGCGATCGCTTCGTCCAGAACGGAATCAAACCCCATTTGGCGGACTGCAGCTTGTACTTCGTCTCACGCGTAGCCATCCCATCAACCTCAGCGGTGGGATGGGTGAGTTTAGCTTTCTTGGGCGAGGGCTCGCCATCTGTGTTGGAGGTGAAGCTAGTGCTGGCCTCGTCAAGGGGAGTGGCGTCGAAACCGCGGTCGTTGGTCGCGGCGCGGTAGATCAGGCCATGGTAGCTGGGTGCGAAGTTGTAGCTCTGTCGGATTTGAGGGTCGTCGTCGGCTGGAGCATCGTCGGCGGGCATGTCCTGGTCCGCGAGCCGTTGGCGGACTTCCGAGGGGCGCAGGTGGAGGGCGTAGCGGCCGCACATCGTTCTCCTCGTGGTCGTGGAGTTGTGGTGGTGGTGTTGTTCAAGACAGTAGCACATGCATTGAAGCGTGGGGAGAGCTTTGATGGCTACGTCACGGAACAGCGAAGAACGGCGCTAATTATTTGATTAACGTCTATCAAAGCCTCCGTCTTGAGCACGAATCCTCCTCGACCACCTCCCACACCACCATCACCATGTCCGGACGACCTTTCCTCGCGCCATTGGCCCGGCTGACCTTGAGACACACTCCCTCTTCATCCGTCCCTTCAAGATGCCTGCACACCCTCCCCAAACTCCGACCCGTCCCCAGCACCTTCCACCACCACCTCCCTCCTCGAATAGCCCGCCGCACATTCGCCAAAGACTCCACCCGCACAATCCTAGGCAACGCCCGCATCCTCTACCACGCCCACCCCATCCAATTCACCCTCGCCCTCACCATCATCCTCTGCGGCGCCGGCACACTAGTCTACATCAACCACCTCTACCGCACCTATATCATCGGCGCCTACCACAACTTCCCCGAACCCGTAGCCAAGAAACTCCGGCGCGCGATCTACTTCACCAAAACAGACTTACAACCCAATGAGGCCGTCAAATACTACCGACAAGCGCTGCAGGCGGCGGAGGAGATGGGGATGGACCCCATGGGAGAGGAAGTCATGGGCGTGAAGATCGAAGTCGCGGGACTGATGGAGCGGATTGGGAATTGGGAGAAAGCTATCGAGGTTCTGGAACGGATGAGGGGGGATAATTTGAAATTTCTGGAGTTGTATGGATCGCGGGAGGATATGAAAGTCAAGCGGACGCGGGTGCTAGGGAAGACAGTGGCGGTTTGCGTGAAGCTTGCTGAGCACTACTCTAACCCTGCTATATGGGACCGAGAGCTCGCGGAAGAGCGGCTGGTGTGGGCCGTCGAGACGGTTTTTAGGGAGAAGCAGAGGCGGGATGGACTGGGTTTGAAGGTTGAGGAGTTGGAGGAGAGGGAGGGGGCGTGGATGAGCGATGATGAGATTGGGGCTGCCACGGAGGCTTTGGCGGAGAATTATGTGGGGAAGGAGCAGCATTATTTGGCTGTGCCGCTGTTTTTGCAGTGTTTGAATCTCAAGAGCGAGAAGAATTGTCATTCGGTGACCCTGATGTCGAATCTCGCCTCCAGTCTGGCCCAACAATCCCCTCGCGCGGCGCGCGCCGCCCAAGCTTTCGCTCAAAGCAAGAGCCTCCAAGATCCGTCCGCTCCCAGTGGTCCGGTTGCAACGCGGGAGTCAATGGTTCAAAACGCGCAGCTCTGGGCACAGAAGGCTCTTGCTGTGGCCCGCGAGATCACTCCACCGCTTCGGACCGAGGAGTGCGATATCGGGTGTGTGGTCGCGACGCACAATCTCGGCGAGCTGGCGGAGCTGTTGGGAGATGTGGCGGAGGCGAAGAAGCGGTATCTGGAGGCGGTGGGGTTGGCGAGGGCGGTGGGGTTTCAGGAGGGGGTGGAGAATGGTTCGGAGAGGCTGAGGGCGTTGGAGGGAAGCACGGGGCGGTGAGGTTGCTGATGGATGGTGGTGCAAGATCAAAAGAAGGCCACGGGATGAGGTCGATGTATCGTGGGTGTGGGTCTGGATGCACTCTACTACCTACTCAAAGCTATGATGGCAGCACGACCTCCACGGCATGGCGCTCACGAAAATATTCGAGCCCGGCTCCACACCTCCCTCCATGGCGGATAGCACTGGTAGCGAAGTCGCAACATAAAGCCGCAACGCAGCGCAAGCGAGTCGCGGAAGGTTCGAGACCACAGCCCCATATAGCCGACCGCATCGCCATGTGCAAGCGAAGTGGGCACGACTGGGGCCTCGCATGCGTTCGTGTCCAACGTCAGAGCGGTGAGCACGAGATCACCGATATGAGATTCGCGGGACTTCGTTCACGGCTGTGGACTTGGAGCTCGACTCGCGTCATCCTGACAGAGGACGATCTTCGTGGTACTTCTTGATGGCTCGGTAGCAATGGCTTCGAACTACTGGGCTATCCGCACGCAGGCCGGTGGACGCAGGATTAACGGCATGATCGCGCCATGATGACAGTCCTTATCGAGTGGCCACCGCACGAACGCATCGTACAGACGAGACGACTCGAATACAGGCCGTTGTCCGGACTATCGCGTCCAGCGGCACGGGATCTGCTGTCCGGCGCCTGAGTTGAGCTTGAGTAGTTGAAGCATGCTTGTTCACATCGACTTGCCGAAGTCTACGAACATGGAATGGCAACTGGCTCGGTGTAGCATACGAGATTCCTTCTCGGCGGAAGGGAGGACAAAGAAGTAATTCCGAGGCGGGTGGTAGGATTCGCGATTGCCTGTTGAGGTAGCGATTGACCTGAGGTCGGATTTGTGTTGCAAGATCTGCAGACAATTGCCAGCTGTGCCAGCTTTACGGTCGTCGATGGCCGGGACGTTTGCGAGTCGTTCGAACGATAGATCTTCTGCCTTGCACGAATATCTGTAGCACACGGTCCTCTAGATAGCCGCGAAGTCATGTCGGAACACTCATCCGCAGCTTCACATGCACTTGTCTCATTTCAATCCCTGTGCCCACATGGCACTGCCGGAGGCCTTCCGAGCTGCTCAAGCTCAAACGAAACGTTCTTGACGTCGATCGCGACAAGGGTGAGGTTTCGACAAGGGTGAGGTTTCGACAAGGGCGCGTGAGGCGTCAATGTGCCGAAGGAAATAACCTTGTTACCAACTGTTGTGGTTGTTCCTCCGTTCCCTTCAACACAGTTAGGTGCGTGCCACGAGATATCGTCCTCGCTGATGATACGTAGGACAATCGTGATGGTCAAGTTACACAGAACGAAGACGATGTAGAATTTGTTCTTCATTCTCATAGCCGGCATCCCGAAACGGCGCCGAGCAAGGATTGTTCTTGCCGACCGGTTGCAAGACCTTCATTCGGTAACTTGAAACACGTTCCAAGACTTCGGCCGCATCGTTCACGCCGATCTGTCAGCAACGACGATCCTACTGATTCACTGTGGCTGTTGAAGCCGTGATCGTCGACTCGGGTTGTTCTCGTCTACAGCATCACTTTCCTCCAACTCTCCCATTGGCCGGCAATCAACAGCTCCAACATCTTCGTACATCGGCTTCATCCGTTTACTACCCGCTACCGTGCCTCACAGCAGAGTCAGGTCCTGAGACAGACCTCCGCGAGCAAGCGCATAGCCTTTCTCGCCGTTCTCGCTGCAGTCCTTGCCGAGCCGTCTGATCTCTGCTGCCCACAAATCGCCATGAATTTGACATCCTCCCCTTCGTCCAGATCAGGGATGCCGAGAGCCTAGAACCTCACTCTGCAGCCCTCCTCCACGGCCATCGCCGTGACCTGTGCAGTGTCGCCAGAACTGGTATGCGAGTCGGACCGTTCTCATCTTCGGCTACAAACATCCCCTACCACAAGACCTCAAATACTTACCAAAGGAGAGAATACCCATGTCGTGACCTCGTCGAATGGACGCGTCGCTTGCGAGCAATTTCGTGCTGTGTGCCTCCTCATTACATGCAAACGGAACCACCGTGTCGGTATTGAGGGTCATCTGCTAAAATGTGATGCTGTGCGCTGCCCACTGGCTCGCGTTTTTGCTTTTTACATCTCCTACGAGTCGTCTATTCTGCCTCTCAAAGAAGAAGCGGTTTGTACGTGAACACACGTGCTTGTCAAGGCCTTTCGTATAGTCCTCATTATCGACCAATAGACGAGTATGTCTCTCTTTCTAACGGCTGGGGCCACCGCCTCCGCCTCACTCTCACCTCGCAGTGCGCTGACGATCCAAATCTGCAGGTTTGAAGAAGCCGGATTGGCTCACTGGTCGCCCAACAATAATGGCGTCTCCATTTGCCGCCTTGCTGTCCCAATCGACACCGGTCCAAACTCGGAAGGCTCTTATCCTTACTGGACTTCAGAACGACTTCCTTTCATCAGAGGGTAAACTGCCGGTCAGCACTCCTACTGGATTCCTGGACCGACTACATGACCTTGTGAAGGACTTCCGCGAGCACGGCGATGTGATTTGGGTTCGCTCGCACTTCGCGGAGAATCGCGCTGTCAACCAAGACGATGACGCCGGCGACACTGTCGTGATTGGCAGCGGCGTACAGAGGGTAGCCCAAGCCGAACGTCAACCTACGCCTGCGCAAGTGAAGACAACTGCTACAGACGAAGAACACGATGACAAACCTCCGTCACCTGCGAAAAAGGCGCGACTGTCGTTTGATGTGCCTGGATCAAATGCCTTGGCGCCAGATAGCGACGCAGGGTCCACGTCGTTAGGTTCAAGCGACGAAGAACTGTTCCTCACCCGTACAGATAGCAGAGAACCATGCTGTATCCCAGGCTCGTTCGGTGCCGACTATCCAAACCAGATCAAAGACCTGGTGGACCAGCGAAGGGATCTTCAGCTAGTCAAGACATACTACTCCGCCTTCGCTTCGACATCTCTGCTGATGACTCTTCGCGTCAAATTTGTCACCGAGCTCTACATATGCGGATGCACAACGAACCTTTCGCTCTTCGCGACTGCTATGGGCGCGGCTCGTCATGGTATCAGTATCACGCTGATCGAAGACTGTCTTGGATACCGCAAGAGAGACAGGCACGACGAAGCAATCAAACAGCTGCGCGAGACCATGGGTGCTCGGGTCATTACTAGCAAGAAAGTCATCGAGGAACTGAAGAACCCAGCGATGGTCTCGGACGAGGAGGAGGACAACGACTCCGAAGTAGCTGTTGGAGAAGATGCCGACACTACTTCTGTCGATCCACTGGCAGTCGATAGCAACAACGAAGAAGAGGATGAAGTGCTCGCAGCCTCTGTACGTATCCCATACCTGAACGGGCGTGCATTTGCCATCCACAAGTCACTGGCATCGAGCTTGAGCTCACATCCAGCTGCAGCCTCGGAAACCCAGCCAAGGGCTAGCATTAAACCTCGAGAACCTGCTAGCGCTCGAGCTGCAGACTCAAGCAGTGGTCCAGCCATCGGCCAGCGAGATCCAGTCGATACAACACAACCTCACGCCGGCGATGGAAACGCAGAGAACCATTTCGAAGGCTGGATCGGTCGAGCAACAGCCCGTCGCACCAGCATGATCGAGAAGGATGAGTCATCGGATGGAGTCACGACGAAAGTTCCATGGGCTACGATAGACAAAGCTTGGGCGGCGCACACTGAGACTCTACGGAAGCAATCGGCACAGTCAAGTCATTCTGGTCTAGCTGCTATGTCCGCGATCGTTGGGCTCGACCAAAATACTGTCAACCAGTATGAGGAGATGATGGCCCAGGCAAAGTCGGACAATGCTGGTGAAGCATCACATGTCGAGAACAGTAAACCACTCTTTGGCGACGACACAGAAGTGGAAAGTGCTGGCTCGCGAATTCTATACGGCTTACTACCAAACGACCTGGAGGAGACAATCTTCGACACCCTTAACGGCGAGATCACATGGCAGAAGATGCACCATCAGACCGGAGAGGTGCCACGCCTGGTGTGCTGCCAAGGTACTATTGGTGAGGACGGCGGCATGCCAGTATATCGCCACCCGTCTGATCAGACACTGCCTATCGAAAGCTGGACATTTGCCGTCGACCAAGTCAGGAAAGCTGCGGAGCAAGTCGTGGGCCATCCACTGAATCATGCTCTCATTCAACTGTACCGAGGCGGCACCGACTACATCTCAGAGCACTCGGACAAGACTCTAGACATCACCAAAGGCAGCTCTATCGTCAACGTCTCATTTGGCGCCCAACGCACGATGCGCATTCGATCTAAGCGAGCTGCGACATCTCTGCCAAGTCCGCTTTCATCACTAGCCAGGACAACCCATCGCATTCCCATGCCTCACAACTCCATGATCACCATGACTCTACCGACCAACGCAGAATACCTTCATGGCATCACCGCCGACAAACGTCCTCGCTTCGAACTTACCGATGATGAGACAGCGTTCGGTGGGCAGCGCATCTCACTCACCTTTCGTCGCATCGCCACCTTCTTGGCTGCGGACTCGAACAGTATCTGGGGTCAGGGTGCTACCGCGAAGCTCAGAGAGGACGCTAAGGCTGTGATTAATGCTGAACCAAAGGAGAGCGAGAAGTTAGTGCGAGCTTTTGGCAAAGAGAACGCAGCGACGAGCATTGATTGGGAGAGCATCTACGGCGATGGATTCGATGTGCTGCATCTGAAGTGATACCTGCGCTTCTTTCATATTGCAATATCCGAGATTGGAAAGGCTGGAGAGGTCATACAATTCGAGATCGGCTACTGCGTACAAGTTGCCGAATAAATTCTCCCACGACCTGAGCCGCGACGTTGTCGCTTTCCTCGCCTATTCTGCAGCCCATTTTCCGAATCCGGTCGATCTCGCATATCGCTCGATCTCCCACGTGCAGAGGCGGTTGTACCGCACACGCCGTCATCACATCTCAGCGCGCGAAGCCCATTGATCGGCCCGAGACAACCTGGTGTCGCGCCGAACCGGGATAGGTCACAGCTAAGATTGCCGCGCCGAAGATGTCCGGTTTGTCGCACGCGAGCAGGCAGGGATATGGAACAAAGGTCTGGGATACAATGATAGTGTTCATGTACTGTCTGTGGCTCTGGTAGCTAGTGTCTACTGGTTGGCTTCCCAGTCAGTCTGGTATAAAGAGCGTAGCAGCACGAAGTAAAGCACCCTCTATGAAACCAACTCCCGGACGCAAAGAAATCCTGCAACACGAATGTGTGAACGCTGCACAAAGTGAAAGTCGTATCTCCGCGGAGAAACGAGAGCGCTTCTCCGAAAAGCACAGCACTATGACCCTGTGATGGCGCTGCATACCAGCTGGGCAAATGCGATACCGCCCTGTACAACAGGGTCCAGGTCGAACGTGGTCCCAACACTACTGACGACACCGAAGACCGTACCGCAGTCAAAGCCGCTGAAGTTGCCGACATGGAGATGGAGGCCTGTACGTTGCCCTCGCTGCTAAACAGCGTGGCAGTAATGGCGTTGGCTAAGGAACATTGACCGCTGGTACCACCTTCGTTAGCTTCTCAGCGTGTGAGCTTAGAGAGTGGTGTATACTCACAGCGAGAACGGTATCCCACAGAGATTAGTCGAACCGCCAGAGTCCCGCTTCTCGTGAACGGGACAATTCTTTGCCTGCACGGATGTGCATTGATGCGACGCGATGAGCGCGGCCGAGATAGCCCCCAAGAGAGCATTAGTGGTGTCGATGTCGTTATCGATAGCGGTCCCGGAGAACGTGAAGCTACCACTGCCCTTCTGGATGCCGTGGTCAAAATCGGCAGTCTGGAACTGAAAGCCAGGTGAGGATCCGCCTGGGCAGCTGCACCAAATTATCAGTCCGATGTGTCCTACAGGTTCTCCTTCAAGAACGACAACATACCCATCAGCGCCGCACACGGTCTTCCACAACGGCAAGAAGGTATTGGCATCTGCGTCACCGATGTCGAACTAGATACCGTTAGGAGAGTGCAAGCTGCGAGGTGTCGCAATGCTACAGTACCGAGTTGGACCCAACGTCTAGAGTAATATGCGGAGTTCCAGTAGGCGTAGGCGTAGCTGTAGTCGTGGGAGTCGTTGTCGTTGTGGTGGGCGTAGTTGACTGCGGGCTCCCGACAACTCCGGTCCCTATGTTGATTGTGGTTGTAACCTGGCCAGCGGGAACCGAGGAGGCATCCCGGAGAGCGATGTCTGCGAGCCCAACAAGCTCTGGCTGAGCAACCAATGCGGAAACCACTGAGCCGGCACTCAAGAGCGAGCCGAGCAGAAGGTGCCAGGTCATGTTGTTGGCGTGGGCGGCGTGCTGGGACAAGGTAGAACAGAGATGTAAGGGTGACTGGGAAATACTTGGAAGGAGATATGATAAGGGATGGATGACCAGCATCGTTCCCTCGTCGGCTTCTTATACACCGCGTGCTCTCACGTAGAACGGATGTTTCCCATGAGCCCACGGCCGTATCAAAAGGTGTCGCCGTAGATCCAGCGTTTCCTTGCATCCTGACAGGTCGCTGGTCATATCGACCTTATTCCCGACCGTATTGCTCGAGTGCTGGTAACAGCAGTCATGGTGAGTGTATGCAGATGTAGGTTTACACGCAGAGAAACAACCAGCTGAACACGAGTCTGCACGGCATCGCCTTGGCTGTGTGCCCTTCCATTGGCGTCCACTTCCATCGTCCGTAAGAGCGGCTTCACCAAAGCTTAATGGTGCTTATTCTTGTAAGCGCTATGTATATGAGCCTCGTGCGGACAGTGGTCTTGTATACACAACTCAAATACTTTACATCCGCATTAGCCGACCCGCGAGAGAGGAATTTGAAGCAAGAACGCGAAAGAGGAACTTAACGCATCGTACTACCGCGAATATCTGCTGGTTGGAAAGTAGGCATAGACAAGTCGCATCACGATGTGGGACTGTGGTGTCCGACTTGGGTGTCAGTCTTGAGCTCAATAATGCTATCAAGGCTGCTGGTAAATCCAAGAGTGGCTTGCGTGAAAGAATCGCAGTGAATGCTACTAATTGTGGCCCGCTGGCTCACGAAGTGGTGGAAGTGAAGTCAAGAATGAAGTGACGAGAGTGAGCAAGCTGATTTTTTTGACAGTATCGAATATACCGCGATCGTGCCTTGAAATTCACCCAACCTCGCCAACGTGCCCACGTCTTCAACAACCTCCAGTACCGCGAGACTCAGATGTTGTCGCCAGCCCGCGCAGTCCAGTGGCCATCGGTTGACTGGATGCATATACTAGATGTGCATATGTGCTCGCCCGCATTTCCATGTCCACAGATTTGGCCTATGATTCTCGCAAATTTTCGAGCGAGACCTGGCCACGCACCGAGTGGCAGAGACAGATGGACCTGCTTTGCCAACGGCGGCCCCCGGACAGGGTCGCTGGTGCTTTACGCTTATCGTCGAGCGCCATAGATGATTCTCAGCTTACGGGATCACGGAGCTCTCAGATGCCAATGAACAGGACAACGACCGTGACTATGGACCCCTGCGCCATCGTGGGCACACCACTAACATTGACCTGCACGGCACATTCGTCTGGCGTAATGCGAAGGAAGGGGCTTCTCGCTGAACACCACGGTTGCGACTGTACTGCCAACCTTCGAGCCTTCGGCGCGACATCACATACGGTGCACGATATCCTGCTTTTCATCCGGATTTTTCACTTGATAAATGCCACAACCTGTTACATTGCGACAGACGGTTCATCTCCTTCTTGCTTTCATGCAGAACCACAATGTCAAAGAATCTTTGTCCAACATGGTTATTCGAATCTCTCGTTCAAAGAAACGCTAATGTGGCGAGTCGGCATTGTGCTTCGGGCTGCTGCTCAACTATTCGGTCGTACTCGTCGTCGTCGTTCGACGACTGACATTTTGAAAACCACTATACCCGCATATACAGCTCAGACAAGGTAGCAAGCGCTAAACGACCACCATGGACACTTTACCTTCAGCAATGACAGACTTTACGCTCACGGAGAAGCCAAAATTGTCCTTCGGCATAGAAATCGAGTTTCTTGCCGTGCACAATTTTCCTGAGCCAGAAACAGAGGAAGAAGGTTCAGCACATGAGATCGCAGGTCGCAGGATCTACGAACGCTTAAACGCTGCCGGTATTCCCGCGACTGGCCACGAAAGCTTAGACCTGGATATTAATCACGACGCCCACATACCCTCGTACAGTCGATGGACAGTGGAACAAGATGACTCTCTCTCGCTGACGGAAGAGGAAACAGACCTGTTGCTGCCCGGATGGGCGGAAGAACCGATCGAGTTGAGCTCGCGAGTGTTTGACTTCTACAACGATAACTGGAGAGCAGAAATTGCTGCAGTACTCGAGATCCTTAGAAGTATAGAAGGCCCTAATTGTCGACTGATCACTAACAAATCAACAGGCTTCCACATCCATGTTGGGTTCGGAGAACAGGGAATCCCGTTCAGAGTGGCGAAGAATGTTTTTCAGTTTCTCACGGCTTTTGAGCAACAAGTCGACCAAATTCACCTACTAGAACGCGTGAAAAGGTGCGAGCAATACAACATGTCGCTCTCTCAGGCTCACAAAGCGCAGTATCCATGGAATGGCGAAAGAGGTCAACGATTCAGGACATCACAGAAGATCGGCGACCGTATGCTTGATAACCTCTTCGATATCGAGACGTTGAAGACGTGGACAGAACTTGAGCACTTCTTCTGGATCGACATCTCCGCCGAGCAGAACGGCAGCAGAGTTGTAGACGGGCACTCGAGTGTGGTCAATTTCGACAACCTACACTCCTCAGGAAAATCAGGCCGCGTCATTGGGACCATTGAGTTCCGTCAGCATGCCGGAACAATCGATTATTTCACGATATCCTCTTGGATACTGCTGACTTCTACTTTGGTTCAGTACTCTGCAACGGCGCCTGCGGCGGAGTTTTTACAGCTACTACTCCGAGGTCTGGAGCAGAACTATAGCCTCCGCCAGCTTCTCGACGCTATCCACTGCCCGCAGGATGCGATGGATTTCTACTGCACGGATGATGGCCCCATCGGCGTTCTACCCTTCTACAACACACCTCTGGCCGCTACACCTAGAACTACGGCACTCTCCGAGTACATCGAAGAGGACTACGACATCCGCAGCAAGCCTCACGTTCTCGCAAACGCCATCGCTGCCAAGTCGACCACTCACAAATTCCCAATCTCGATCGCTAAAGTGGCTCGGGCGCCTCCGGCAATTGATGTCAAAGCGCGACTCGAGAAGCATCTAATGAAGATCCCGCAATATGAGAGAACAGGCACTGCTACAGAGGCGCACATGGATTTTGCTCGGGAGTGTGTGCTTTCAGAGCTGGCTTGTCGATACTGGGACGGGCATAAGGAGCCGGACGAAGCGTCGATGTTGAGGCGCTTGACGGATGAAGAGGGCGCAACGTGGATCCGGATGTCTAAGTGGTGAGCTCTTTTTTCCCTATCTCGTTTTTATGCCACTTCTATATGGTCTTTTCCTGTTCCTTCCTTTATCCCGTACTCAGCCCGTCTGTCCTCCATGACAGTCGAATGTTCAAAAGTATGGCAGCCGTGCACGCTTCTCGTCGGACACGATCGTTCGAGGCGCCATCGTACGGTCTGACGCAACCTTGACGGATTCATTGCTAATTGGGAACGGACGGTATATCGTACCTTTGATCCCATTTAGGACGCGCAAGGTTCTCATCGAGCTCGGCAGTCCTCGTGCTACTGCGCCGCTGGTCAGCCTGCTTAGTAGCCCATCGTTGAGAGCACAAGACGAAGCTACGCTACCCTGCGGTTCGTCAACACGAAGCTATAGGGTTATGACATAAGACCACTGTACAATACCAGCGCTGCGGTATAACATCACGGTTCCTATCGAGTGATTGGGGAATTACAAGACGCTAAGTAATCTCCTCCATTTTTTCAATTGTACGCAATGTCAAAGACTCTTTGTCCAAACATACTGCAAAATCGTCTCGACCAAAGGACTGCTAATATGGCATGTCAGCAGTGTTCTGCATACGCTCAAGTATCTGCAGCCGTGCCTGTCAGTGTTATCCACAGTACACTCAGTTCAGCAGTATTGCACTTGTATCCCACGAAGACAAACACCGAAGACTATCCAAAATGGCAGGGCCTGCCCTCTCTTTCGGCGTGGAGCTCGAGTTCCTCGCAGTCCACGATTTTGCAAGCATTGATGGAGAACCAGATTACACGATTGTCAAACGCAAGATTTACAGCCGCATGCTTGAGGCCGGTATCCCAGCGACCGGCTACGAAAGCGCAGGTGAAGACTTGTCATATGTCCCTACCTATAGCCGCTGGCGAGTCGAGCACGACTCGAGCTTGCTCTTGAGTCCCGAGGAGCGAGACCATCTCGGGAGCGGCTGGAAAGAAGAGCTTATAGAAATCAGCTCACGGAAGCTACACCTCCACAATGATTGGACATCGGAAATCGCAAAGCTCCTCGACGTTCTCAGGAGTATCGAAGGCGAGAATTGTAGGTTTGTTACCAATGGAAGTACTGGTTTCCATGTACATATGGCACACGCTAACGAGAAGATCCCACTGCGGACCGCAAAGAACGTTCTACAGTTCCTCACAGCGTTCGAGAGGCAGATCGACCAAATCCATCTGCTCGAACGTGTCAGTTTCGTTGACAGATACAACTACCCCCTGTCCACGTACCATCTGTGGCAACGCCCACATTTCACCGCGGATGGGAGCATACAGGGAGGCAATCGACACAGAAGCTCGAGGAAGAGATGCAACCTACTCAGACATCGAAGCTTTGGAGTCGTACGAAGATCTGTGCGCCTTCTTCAAGATCGGTGTCCCGGTGCAAGAGGGCTGCATTCGCGTCGACGACTTCGAAGCCACTCCTGACTGGGAGAACCCGTGTACAGTATTCAATTGTGAGGATAAGAAAGATAAGTTTGGTGATTATGAATGCCACCACGATGTGGTTGAGTTGAACGGCCACCGCTGCATGGTCAACTTGGATAACCTGTGCAGCAAGGCAAAGAACAGCGATCAAGTCGTCGGCGGTACGATTGAGTTCCGAGCCCACGCAGGCACCCTCGATTTCATGACTATCCGATCTTGGGTCCTGTTGCTCTCCGTTCTGATGCGTTACTCGACGATGGCACCAACGGCAGAGTTCCTCCAGCTCCTCCTGAATGGCCTTCACAGGACCTTCGGTCTCCGAAAACTTCTCGAGGCTCTTGGTTGTCCCGAGGAGGTGGTCAACTTCTACTGCACCGAGGACGGATCGATTGGAGTCCTGCCGTGCGGCGACACCAGGTCGCTCGTCACTCCAGCGACTACCTTGGCCCTGTTCGAATACAACGATGATTCCTACGACGGCCGTAGTAGCCCCACGGCCCTAGCAAGCACCATCAGAGACAAAGACAACGCAGATGAATACGGAATCTTGGCCGATGACATCTGCCCGCCGCCTCCGCAGGCGGATATCGAGCCTCTACTCCAGCACGCTTTGACGCAGATTTTAGCAGAGAAGGGCGTAGCAGTCGCTGCTGGTGAGGCGAGTATGGATCTGGCAAGAGAGCGCGTACTCGCCGGCCTAGCCGAGAAATATGCGCTTGAGTGTGAGGAGCTTGAGGATCTATCGATGCTCGGCAAGTTGAGTCTCGAGGACGGTAAGGAGGATCAGTAAGTACATCGATTTTCTTGCTTGATATATATATCTTGGTCGCTTTCGTAAAGTACGTTTAGTGTTTGCTTTCCGATGCACTCTCTTCTCCTTCTTTCGTTCCATCGCTCAGCGAGGTTATCGTCAACGTGCGGGAGTACAAGAATGCAGTGCGGTAAGAGATGCTGTCATATGCAATTTGACGACGACGATAGGCTCGATATGCTTACAGATGGCTATAGTACAGTGTAGTAGAACATGCTAGAAGAAGATATGAACCCGCTGAAAACGCTCGACATGAACCATGACAGCCACCCTCTCCCAACAAATCCGCCATCATCTATTCCCAGACTTTGGACGGCTCATCCGCCTCCGTGTCTCCCTCTATATCGGCGCCCTTCGCTTCAGCGGCGTTGTTTTTCTTTCCTGCTAAACTCTGAGACTTCGCCGTGCTCAGCGTCATCGGCTTTCGCAAGAAGCTATCAACAAGCACAGCAGCCGCAGTCCCAACATTGATACTATCCACCCCCACATCCACAGCACCTTTCTTCACCACCGGCGCAATGCCCACGAAGAAGTCTGCACGAGCCTTCAAATTCTCTCGCAGGCCCTCGCCTTCAGCGCCGAGCATGAGGATGACTGGGTCTTTCTCCAGAGGACTCTGGTTCGAGACGGTGGCGTGGCTGATCCAGTCTTTCCCAGACTCATGCTTGGCAGCATCCTTACCCGTGGGTGGGGCGTCTGCAGCATAGATCTTCCAGCCTGCTTTCTTGGAAGCGTAGACGAAGTTTCCTGGCTTGGGTAGCGCGAGGATTTGGATAGCTTCGCACGCGCCACTGGATGCCTTCGCCAGTGCGGCGGAGGTGAGTGGGCAGCAGGTGTTCGTGCTGATGGCGACAGCGTCAACGCCGTAGTAGTAAGCAGTGCGAAGGATGTTTCCGACGTTCTGCGGGTCGAGTATGCCGTCTAGCATCAAGACGAACGGCCGGCGCCACGTCTGCGCGGAGCTTTGGACAGCAATGGAGGTAGCGGTGCCGTTGATTGAGCTCTCCTCCAGACTCTGGTGGCCTGTAAACAGCGGCACCTCACCCGCCTCCATAGCCGGCTTGCCGAGGCTGATAGTTGGTGGAGCAGGCATGACCGACGCTTCGAGAACAACACCGTTGTGAGGTCGGTTCTCGGACATAGCATTGAGCAGTGATTTTGAAGCACTCGGGTGACACGGGATGGAGGCTCGAGCCGCAAGACGACGTATCTCAGAAGCAGTGTCGGATTCGTAACTCGGGAGTTTTGTGTTGAAGTGGAGCGCGTAGAACTTGCGGCGTTTGGCTCGGAGGGCGGCGAGGACGGTGTTTGTGCCGTAGAGGAAGACTGCGTCGGCCTTTGTGCGTGGGATACTGTACGGCATTCCATCCTCGTAGTAGTCGTCTTCGTGTCCTCTGAGTCCTACCATCTTAATCTTCTCAAGAACTTCCTGTTCATCTAGCTGGTCTTGAATTGAGCCGCGCGATGTCGGTTCGACATCTTTGCGCCGCTTCTCCTTCCTCACAACTCCCGCCTCGCCTTCGTTGGCATTGGCCACGATGGCTTCCGCCGTCTGGCTCAAGACAAGGTGGAGATTACCTTCACTTTTATCGTTTCCGATCCAGACAGCGCTGCTAGAGAGGTTCGTCGGCCGCGTGTCCGCAAGGTTGCACATGTCGCCGGAGTCTTCATCAAAGAACTCTATGACAGCCGCCTCGAGGTATGGCATGATATTGGCTCCTTTATGCCCAGCCTTTTCTAAAGCATGCTTAACCTTGTCCTCGATACGTTGCAGCTTGACATGCAGCGTCTCGACAGTCTCGCGCAATGCTCCAGCCTCAGTTGGCTCCTCGTCTTCAAGCTCCCGCAGCTCTGTGAGTGAGTCCACTACGCTTTTGAACTTGCCTTTCAGCGCGAGCACAGTCGGGTCGTCCTCGGGTATGGTAATTGCCTTCTCGTGCAACATATTCTTGTTTTCCTTCTTCGCTTTCCCTTTGCTGAGGTTTCCGCGCACTTTCTCGATCCGTACAGCAAGCTCATCCTCGCGGACGTCCTTATAAGGGCCAGTCCCTTTGTCGCGCGCCCTAATGAGCTCTCCAAGCAGCTTCTGATCTTCGTCCGAGCGAGACGCTGGTGGGTTGATCGTTTTCGGGAAGGCTTCCGGCGCCTGATACCGATCGCGAGTGACCCGCGCGGGAGATCCATCGCGCTTGCCGTCTTCTCGCTCTCGGAATTCACGTCTCGGTGCAGAAGAGGAGTCCGACGATCGCGAAGAAGGGAAAGATCTTCGCTCTGAGAACGAAGGCCTGTCTCTGCTATGCCCGGTTGCGCTTCGTTCACGGAAAGAAGGCTTGTCTCTGCTGTACTCGGTGGTGCTTCGTCCCGAAAAAGATGGCTTGTCTCTAGTGTACCCAGTGGTGCTTCGTTCGCGGAAAGAGGGCTTGTCTGTGCTGCGTCCGGTAGAGCTTCGTTCGCGAAAAGCAGGCTTGTCTCCGCTGTACTCTGTTTTACTGCGTTCGCGGACAGATCGCTTATCCGTGCTGTGTCCGGTAGAGCTTCGTTCGCGGAAGGATGGCTTATCTCTGCTGTGTCCGTCGGTGTCAGTCCTCCCGCGAGGTTCAAACGCGCCGCTGTAGCGTTCTCTTTGCGGCTTTGCGTGAGCATCTGCCTGGTACGCTGGTCCAGAACTTGAGCGCTCTCCAAAGCTGGCCTTTTTCCCAATGCTCGTTCTAGGAGCAAAATTGCTGGGAGTCTCATCACGGCTCCCCCTTTCATATTTTCTGGGCCTGTCGAACTGGCGACGGCCATTGCTTCTATCGTCGAAGCTTGGCCGATCGTTGCTACGCCTGTCTCCAGTGCTCCCGCGCCTCTCACGCTGGCCTCCTGTTCGCGATGAATCTCCTTCTGCTCGCAGACCACGCTTGATGGCCGACGTCGTCGACACCGCTCTGACGGGAGTAGTCGTCCATGTTCGTAATGCTCGTTGCAACCACACGTGGGTGTTGGGACAGGCAATGAGCATAACCAGGTGGTCGCGTGGGTTGATGGAAGTGTTCAGAATTATCGTTAACTTTAGTTATGCATAATTTAAATTTAAGCCCTCGGCATCTTCCGCATGAGCTCCGCGTCCTCAATGTAACCCGCAGACGCGACCTCGATCTCGACCAAACACATCAAATTCACCAACGCATTGGACTTTGCATGGTCAATCCTCCTCATTGGAGTCGCATGCGTCGCGCGACCTGATCACGACAATAATCAGCCGCAATGTCCTTCCACTTCCAGGCGCAGGGCGATTCGTCCGACGAAGAGCAGGTCGACCTCTCAGCATGGCAAACCGGTGCGAAGTCCACGCCTGCTCAGCGTGCTCCTGTTGCGCGTATGCAGGCGCAGAATGATGACGAAGGCGACGGGGATGTGGAAGAGCCTGCTGGTCCAGCCAACGCTACTGCCTCTGGAGCCTTGAGGAACGACAGCGATGAGGACGACAAAATCGCGGACGATGGTGAAGAGCTCGAACAGAGTGAAGAGGATGGTGTCATTGAGTTGGAGATCAGCAGTGCTTCAGAGTCGACGAATACACGCAATCGCAAGAGCAATGGCCGGAAAGCTCGCCCTTCTGTTGGCTTTACCGCGATCAACCAGCCTGTTTCGGTGGCCTCCGACTCGGAAGACGAAGCAGACCTCCAGGGAGAGGATGTTGAGCCAAGCACGACCCAACGCAAGCTGGTTCCGGTCATTACTCGCCTCCGGCTAGACTCAGAGGAGCGAGAAGAATTCCAAGACTACACGGCTGGTGGGGATGTGGTCCTAAGGGTCATGAAGGAGCTCAAAGACGGCAATATGGACGTCAAGTATCGAGTGGAGTTCGAAGACTTCCATGTCGAAGAGGTAAGCCTTCCGTCTTTGGCGTTCTGTTCTCGCATCAAGCCGATGCAGTTTAATGCGCCTTGCTACGGCTTGTGTGCTTCGACATGTCACTTTTCGTGTTATTCAGCTTCACCTGTCCTTCACATGCTCGTCATATGACCGGCTATTGCCTATTTGGGACAGCCCACGTGGCTAGAAACCCCACCTTGCTTCTATGTAAACCTCTGCACCTTCAACAAGACCTCCCTCTCCACAACCACAAACATCGGCATGAAGCTTCTCAACACGAGAAGGCCTATCTCGACTATTGCACCGACAAGATCACTAATTGTGTCCCTCCAGGTGCCTTTCGAAGAACTTCTGGCGTATGAGAACGGTGAAACCGCTCTGAACACCTACGAGAACCAAACAACACCAGAAACGTCTCCGGAACCAGTCACTCGAAGGCCAGGACGACCAAAGATGTCTTCTTCACGGCCCGGACGGAAGACTACGTTCCGACCTGGCTTCGTGAGCACGATTGATGCACTATCTGATGACGAAGCCAGCGATTCGCGTACCAGAGGAAGCAAGCGTAAGCGGGGTCAGCAGACCCAGTACGTGGACGATCCGCAAGAATCATCTGAAGACGCAGTCGATGAGTCAGAAGATGAAGATTCGAATGCAGGCCGCAGGAGACGTCGAACACGCCGCAGTGAGAAGACGGATCGTTCGCTTCGTAACTCGAAGCGTCCCAACTACGCTAAGAACGTACCGGACGATGACGATGACGACAGCGATAGTATCCGATACTTGGACTCCGACATCGCGGCACCAACGAAACGTGCGAAGCGTGGATCAAGGAAGTCAGGCGGATCGGAGAACGGCAGAAGCTCTACCAAGCGCATTCATCCCGCTATGAGGCAGTCTGGTCGATCGACGAGATATGAAGGCGACATGGAGGAAGTGGGTGAGAACGCGATCTACCGTTCCTCATCCGAAGAAGTCATGCGCGCACCACCCAAGCCGAAGGTCGTCGCCGTTCGCGAGCAGTTTAAGACCCTAGCTCGCAACGACGAGTTCCGCATGCGGCATATCCAGGAGTGCGAGACGTGCGGTCAAGGCCCCAACTACGCGCCATTGATCTACTGCCAGGGCTGTACTGTGTCCTACCACAAGAGCTGTCTTGGACCGCGGAGTACCAGAGACCACCTTGTCACCAAAGTCGAGGGTGGCGATTCTGTGCTGCAGTGCCGCAGGTGTGTGGCGTACGCGCGCAAGAAGGATCCTACGGCGCCGGATCAAGGCAAATGTGCAGATTGTCGCGAGCACGGCAACGCGTGTCTGCCCTTCCGCTCACGCAAATCGACGGCACAGGAGCAAAAGGAGCGAGACGACAACGATGGGGTGGATCCGGAATACGATATTGATGCTTCGCGGATCAACCAGTCTGAAAACGTCCTGTTCCGATGCCTGAGCTGTTGGCGCGCGTTCCACTTCGAGCATCTGCCTTCGCGTTCCGACATCATGGACATGGATGGCGAAGTTGATGCAGAGCAGCGATTCAGAGAGTACAGTCGCGACTGGCGTTGCAAGGACTGCCTGGACATGCCCGCAAAAGTCTCCGGCATTATTGCGTGGAAGCCCATCGATGAGGACAGCTACGATCCAGGCGTTCCTGTCGAAGCGACCGACGAAGACGAGAAGGCGTATCTGGTCAAGTGGGAGGCCATGAGTTACTTTCGCGCTGCCTGGATGCCTGGCGCATGGGTTTGGGGCTTGACTGCTGTTGTCATGAGGAAGGCTTTCATGAAGAAGGATGAGAGCCAGCACCCGAAGATGCGAACGGAAGATGCAATTCCAGAGGACTATCTTCGGACTGACATCGTGCTCGATATCAAGTACACCAGCATCGTCGAAGTCCGCACGGAAGCGATCGACATGGCCCGCATTCGAGAGATCGACAAGGCTCTGATCAAGTACAAAGGTCTGGGCTACGAAGATGCCGTGTGGGAAGCACCACCCTCTTCCGACGACGGCGAGCGCTGGAACGACTTCATCATGGCTTACAACGACTGGATCATTGGGCGATACGTCCGACCTCCGAAGCCTGCGACGATCAGATCACGGCTCGAAAAAGCGCGCAATCAGGACTTTGCCAAACTGGAGAAGAAGACGCAGCCGGAGAACGTCGAGGGAGGCGAGCTCATGAAGTACCAGATCGAAGGTCTGAACTGGCTTTACTACAAGTGGTTCACTCAGAAGAACGCCATTCTTGCGGATGAGATGGGCTTGGGCAAGACGATTCAGATCATTGCCTTTCTTGCTACCCTTGTCGCTGACTGGAGCTGCTTTCCGTTCTTGGTGGTTGTGCCGAATTCGACGTGTCCGAATTGGCGCCGGGAGATCAAGCGGTGGGCACCGAAGCTCAGGGTTGTTGCGTACTACGGCTCGCGGGAGAGCAGGGATTTGGCGTACAAGTACGAGCTGTTCCCGGAAGGCAGCAAAGACATCCGCTGCCATATTGTCATCACTAGCTACGATGCGGCTGCCGACCCAAGCATCACACGCTTCTTCAAGAATGTCAATTGGCAAGGTCTGGTGGTGGACGAAGGGCAGAGGCTGAAGAACGACAAGGGCCTGCTGTACTCTGCTCTCAGTGCACTGAAGATTCCGTTCAAGATCCTGCTTACTGGCACGCCACTGCAGAACAACCAGCGTGAATTGTTCAACCTTCTCCACTTCCTGGATGATTCTCACGATGCAGCTCAGCTCGAGCAGGACTTTGCGGATCTGGATACGGACAAGATCGTGAAGCTGCACGACATGATTCGACCCTTCTTCTTGCGGCGCACGAAGGCGCAGGTGCTTACTTTCTTGCCGCCTATGGCACAGATCATCGTGCCTGTCAGCATGACTATCGTGCAGAAGAAGCTCTATCGTACTATCCTGGCCAAGAATCCAGATCTCATGAAGGCTATCTTCAGCGCTGAGGCTCCGTCAAAGAATGCTGAGAGAGCGAGTCTGAGCAACATCCTCATGCAGCTGCGGAAGTGTCTCTGTCATCCATTCGTCTACAACAACAGCATCGAAGAGAGGAACGTCTCGCACGCTGCGTCCCACCGCAATCTCGTCGATGCTAGCTCCAAGCTCAAGATCCTGGAACTGCTCCTACCTAAGCTGAGAGAGCGCGGGCACAGAGTGCTCATCTTCAGCCAGTTTCTCGATATGCTGGACTGCGTGGAGGACTTCCTTGATGGTATGCAACTGCCCTATCAACGCCTGGATGGTACGGTCAATGCTCTGAACAAGCAGAAGCGCATCGATGAGTTCAATGCTCCAAACTCTGCGTCCTTCGCTTTCTTGCTTTCGACGAGAGCTGGTGGCGTGGGCATCAATCTTGCGACTGCGGATACTGTCATCATCCTGGATCCGGACTTCAACCCGCACCAGGACATTCAGGCTTTGAGTCGTGCGCATCGTATTGGACAGCATAAGAAGGTGTTGTGCTTCCAGCTTGTCACCAGGGCTAGTGCGGAAGAGAGGATCATGCAGATGGGTCGGAAGAAGCTCGCGCTTGATCATGTTCTCATTCAGGAGATGGATGCGGATGACGCGGACCAGACCGATCTTGTGTCCATCCTCCGTCACGGTGCCAATGAACTCTTTGAGGACAACGGAGAGCAAGACATCATGTACGACAGCGCCAGTGTCGAGCGTCTACTCGACCGCAGCCACTTCGAAGATTCAAGATCCGGCGAAGACAAGAGCGCCGAGACACAGTTCTCCTTCGCCAGAGTCTGGGCGAACGACCAAGGCGCTCTACAAGACGAGATGGTCGAGACCGTGGACGATGATCTTCAAGCGCCCAACCCGGAAATCTGGGCCAACATCCTCAAAGAGCGCGAGCGTGTCGCAGCTGAAGAATCTGCTGCTCGCGCGGACGCTTACGGTAGAGGACGTAGGGCGAGAGGCACGGTGGCGTACGACGAGGCCTTGGACGAGACGGGCATCGAGCTCACGCCGCTCAAGAAGACCAAGAAGGTTAAGAATGGTGACGAGAGCGATACTGACTTCCAGGCCGACGGCAGCGACGGAGACGGCGACGACGACGATCTCGATGAGGGTGAGCCTGAACTCCTTGACGGTGAGGGTGTGGGGATTGATGGGGAGGGTGCTAAACGTGATACAGGGAAGAAGAAAATCGGTAAGCATGATTCTACTATGACTACACCTACTACAACGCCCAAGAAGGGCTTGCCAGCTACGCCGAAGAAGGCTTTGCCGGCTCCAGGGAGTGTGAAGAAATCTCGTCCCGCTGCTGGCAAGAAGGCTGCTGTGGGGACGAAGATCATTCAATATGATCCTAAGAAGGCTGTTGCCTCGGAGAAGAAGCCGAAGGCGAAGAATGGTGCTGGCAAGGTTTCTACTTCACCCATGAAGAAGCCTGTCCCGCCATTCGCGTCTGCTGAAGCTCAAGCGTCCAACACGCCTGGGACCTCAGCAGATCCGATTATTCTCGCCGATAGCGACGACGAAGATGTCTTCGTTGAAGCGCCTGAGCATCCAGCAGATGTCGTTGCGGCGCCGGAGATTCAACAAGCTCCACCTTCTTCATCACCGCTTTCTTCACCTCCACCCACTTCACCTCCAGCGCCTGCCGGACCACCAGCCCTTTTCATCTAAACATTCAGAAGAACGGGCAGTCACTTACATCACACCCCTTGCACAGAACCGCCTTCCTTCCACCGAGCCATCGTCGAACTGCGCCCCTACGTCTCCCCACACTTACCCGACCGTCCGGCCAATGCGATCGTTCTCGACAACGGCATCAACTGCGTCGCTTGCAGGTCTTTCCACCCGGTCGGTCGCTGCCCGCTCAAGCTTGCTGGCGTGGAGGCTTGCAATTTGTGTGGGATGGCTCATTTTGGCAGTCGCGAGTCGAGGGTGTGTCCGCATATGCAGAGTGAGACGCAGGTAAATTGCCCTTACCCTGCTATGCTACCGTGGAGCAGGCTGACTTGTCGTGTGCTTGGTGTGTAGGTCCGGCAAATGCTCGATGCACTAGCAGGATCCAACGAACCCGAACACTTGGTCAAGGAAGCGAAGCGGTATCTGAAGGGTTTGAAGGGTAATTTGGTGTTTATGAAGAAGAGGAAGCAGGATGAGGAGCGGGCGAGGAAGGAGGCGCAGTACGAGCAGGAGTATGCGAGGGCGAGGGGGCCACTTTGGATGGCGTCGTGATGGCTCGGAAGCACTTGCTTTGATTTCTGCTACGGAGGCGATTCGTGGCTACCAGAGCTACTCAAGCGACCAAAAGAAGGATTGCTAGAAGATGGAATGATAGCGGTGGGTTTGATGCTGAGGTAGCTATTGGGTCTTGCTAGCGTGGCTAGACTCACTGTCACATCAAGACAGTCAATACAGTTGACCATTGACTCATATCGAAGATTTGCTATCTGCCATACAAAACAGTGGACGAGCACCTGAAGCCGAACCATACGCCTTCGCACCACCCAGGCCAATCATCACAACTTGTTGCTGATCCACTCTCATGCTCCAATTCCCAGCAAACGGTCTCAGCACCGAGCGTCTGGCCCGGATGGACTTTGCACTACATGGTCATCGGAGATAACCAGTCTCTCAACCCGAGACACCGGAGACACCGTAGTGATGTGTATGCTTTGGAGTCCATAGACGATGTCGCGGGTGCCCGTCACCCGGACTATCTTCGCCACGTTGTATACTGGTCCGATGTGGCCGAGCAGTGGAGCGCTGAAGGCCTATGGGCACTTGTAAGTTCCGCGGGTTGTTCAGTGAAGGAAGATACACTTGCCTTGGCCGTCTCAACCGGACTCAGTGTCACATCGCGGCCGAGGCGCCACCAGCCATAAAAGGTGAAGAGCGTTATGGTGATCGAGAATAACTGCACGACCGCCGCGCCAGCAAAGAAGCTGAAGTCTGACACAAATACATTGACGGGACTCTGAGGTTTCGCAGTGGTGTTGTAGTTGATCTCGAGACCGGGGTCTATCCAGGATTGTAGGTAGGTCTCGTTCTGGTTGTTCGCAAACCAGACTCCAGCGCGAAACATCATTCTATTCATTTCGACCACGATTTCGGAATGCTGGTCGGAGTAGGCTGGTGAACACCCACCGAGTTCGCCGTTGTCCTTGCCTCATGTCAGTGTCCGCGTTCGAAGTATTGGCACTGGGGCCCAGAGTCCGGCTTGGGGCAATTGGAGCGAAGGGCACACTGACCCATGCATGATAATTCGTCATGTGATTGAAGGAGAACCAGGCCATCTGTGGCCTGATGTACCCGGGTTGTGCATAGAGCATCGGCTGCTGTCCTGGCGCGCCAGGTATCAGGACTCCTTGAGTGTAAAACTGCTGTAGTGTTGTTGCTATTATTCCCTGAAGGCTTAGTCAGCAGGCCGGCGAGGTATGAACACAGGTCAAATCCGTCATACCGCGAGCGTAGTCCTTGTAACATCGAACTGCCCACCGGTGTTTCCGCTATATTGCAGATCAAACTCCTCAATAGTCTCGCGAGTTACCGCCGTGTTGTTTGCACGTGCAACAATCCTTGGATACAATGCGGCCTCTCCACTAGGCAGGGAGATAGTGTCGTTCGTGATTAGTATTTCATACTCAGAAATAGCAGAAGAGTATAGACATTCCTCATGAACAAAGTGTCCAGCACAAGTCCGGACTGCCTCACTGTCAGGTCGGCCAGTCCTCAGCGATACGAGTTCCCTGGTCCCATTCACAGACCATGCGTACGCAACGTGAACGATTCTAGAAGCTGGCAGCATGCCTCCAGTTCCCAATAGTATCTCTTCATGAGCTGTGAGTGGTACCGAGTAGTTGCGGAACTCCGATCGTGTTGTGCATGTCTCTAGCGCAAGCGCGGGAGCTCGAACCTGAGGTGTCAGGTATTAGTCGTATGGAACAAATATCACAAACCTGACCTTATCGATTGCATACCGTAGCAGAGCAGGTTCCGGACTTGCAGCCAACAACACCACGTACGGGCAAATTATTGTTATACTCTCTCACGAAGGGCATGAACTCCCGGGTCCAGTCAAACATTGGTAAACCAATTTCATCTCGATACACAGTCAACCCAGTAGAGTACGACGGAAGCTCAGGACATATTGATACGGCCAGAGGGATGGGGTCGTCCGGAACTCTGGGCAGAACAGACGATGCACGTTGGAGTAGAGGCCCGTCAATAGCCACAAAGGTCGCGCATAGACAAGCTATAGCCAAGATGTTGGTATTCCCGCCCGCTGTCATCGCTCGGAAGGCATGCAGTCCTGTCCTATCTGTTAGTGAGCGATTTTATCAGGCCGCGATGGGCGAGCTGTGTATCAGACCGACCGTAACTCCAGTCTCGATGCAAGTCTCCGAGAGTCGTGCCACGAAGGGCGTGTAGCCAGAACGTCACAACCGTCCCCTGCACGCAGGCAAAGGCCAAGGTCTTGTTTGACATAGCAGTCAGGATGGCCAGATAGACGGACGGTTGATATTTCCATGAGGTCACTGGATCACCATGAGACGCTCTGAGGATCCCGTACGATGCGAAGATCTGGAGTAATGAGAACATAAGAGCTGCCAGACCACTCAATGGACTAAGCCGGAAAACCGTTGGGTGCCATACCGGCGCTTGCTCGTCCAGACTTCCAGGCACCTTGTCTGTCAACTCGATGGTTGTCGCGGCTGCGGTGTTCTTAGGCTCGTTCCTAGGCTCGTCCTTGGAGGCATCAAGTGGTGAGAACACAGAGTTTTGGCTGGCCTCGCTATCATGGAGTGGTCTGTTGCGACCAGTTTCGGGGACGGACACGCACTTGTTGATGCGCCCAGCCATACCCACAGAGTCCATGCTGCTGTTGTTGTTCAGATTGCTTAGGATCGCGGACTCTAAAGGCTTGGTCTGCTCAAGTATCTGAGCAGCTCTCGGCCATTGCGCCATCATGTTGAATGCTGACCGTCCCTAGATGGTGGTGTCCAGCTAATGCATGAAGTATGTACGTTGTGAACCCGCCTTGCATTGAGCACATGGCGTGTACCAAAGACAAGATCTGCCTATTCAGTCTTCTTCGAACTCATCCCAGAACCTTACATACTGTGTAAGCGCATTGGTCTGCTGACACAGTGCAGGCTCGTTAAACCCAAAGCTTGCCTGAAGCGCGACAAGATCTTCGTTAGCGCGGTTCCGTTTCGTACGCCGATGATCACACCCTTGACATGTACTGTCTCGCGTATCGTGTCCGCAAACCACGTGCGCGTCTCGCTCAACTCCTGAGCAGAGTAGAATCCCACCAAGAGACACCAGAATCTGATGGTATCGTGCCCATCCCAGATCGAGTCGTCTTGGGATGTAAAGAGCTCTGCAATGCTGCGGGTAACGATCTGAGCAGTGCCGGCTTGTCGAGGATCGCACGGCGGTACTGTAGTAAGAGAGAGGTGACAGAGTCAGTGATTTCGCACGCATACCAAAAGCTTTACCCATTGCACTTACGAAGTGTCCACAGGATCAAAGCCATTCTTACCACAACAGCTTTGCGATCAGTTGGGTAGAACTTCAGAAGCCGATTTCTGATGGCCAAACTGCGTAGTATCACCCATTGTCGTACTTGTAGTGCTGGTGGAGACAGCAAACTAACGAATTTCTCAAGGTCATATTTGGCCCGGCGGCATTCAACTATTGCCGGAACTGCAGCTTGGAGAGCTGACGGCAGACATTGACCACATTCTGACTTGAAGAGGTCGGACAGGTTGTCGTAGCAGTTGTGGTTTGAGCCGTCAAATTTCAATGGGCCGGGGTCGTAGGTGCAGTCTAAGGCACAAGGTCTCAACTCGGCGCACGCGAGCGCATCGTCCATGCTAACCAGTCGTACCAAAGTCTGCGGATCTTGGAGTCTGGTGACACCCCCAATGGAATTGGCCAACTTGACTGCTGCATCAATGTGTTTTGCTGATGTCGCAAGGTCTTTCCGGTAGAACGCAGCAGCTCCCAAGTACAACACACAGGCGATCACCCGCTCGGTCGCTGCGGTTGTCTGCACAGCCGAGTCAGTGATTGAGTGCCGCAAAAGCTGGAGACCTTGCTGCGTTGAGCTCAACTCTTGCTTCTTGACGTCTGCTGAAGAGACTCCCTGGATGTACTGCACACGCGATGCCGCAGCACTTAAGATACAGTTCATCAACAGTTCGTCGTGTGTCGCCTCGTTCAAAAGTCGAGAAACGCAGGGAGTCCAGGTGAAGTTGTTAGGAAATTTGGACGAGTAGTGGTCAAAGTACTGCAGAAGTCTGTTGATGGTGCTACTGATGAGAATAGGAGCTACATCGAAAGGGTCCGTGCCGAACGATCTCGTGGGTGCCGCCGCAAAGGGAAGTTGGTGTTGCCGGTACGAGGTCACAGCCAGATTTGGATTTGAATCTGCTTGGTCCTCAGCTGGACTTCTGGAAACCTGCTTGCTCGTCCTATTCGTGGTGGTCGGCTTCGTTGTAGCACTGTCGTGACTTTCCCGGACAGCTAGTTCTGCGTGCCAAATCTGTGGTCGACGCCTTGCAAATCCGATATCTTTCATCGCGTGCTTGCGAATCTTCGCTTTTGTTGAAGCATCCTGTACTCGGCCTTCTTTGCAGGTGATGAACGCATAACTAGTCGGCATAGCTGGCGACAGAGTGATCTCTGTGTAGAATGATCGTTTTTACGCCGGAACATCAGCTGTTCATTACATAGAATCATAGCAAGTTGCACCCTGCAGCCTCAACCACCAGGCGATGCGTGCGTTCTTTTGATCGACCCCGGTCGAAATAGCACCCGATAGACGTCTTCTTCGCGACCAACAATCATGGCTGTTGAGTCAGTACCGCCGTCAAAGCCTCAAGTTCCACGAAGGCCAGGGTATCGAAAACAACAGCACAGCTGCGAGGTCTGGACCACGCCTGCCAAGTTACCTCTGTGGTGCCACTCAGGTGACGGCAGGGTACTCTCCTGTGGCTTGGCAGAGGTTTGCGTCTTTGACATCGTCTTGACGCGGATATCTCCTTTCACTCCTCGTTACTCGGGGCGAGAAGAATGATCTACTCTACATGATAGGTGCTCAACAGAGCGGCCCCATTCAGGTGTCGTGCCACAAGGCGGACTGCCCCCCACAGTTGATAGTCAGGACAAGGGAGACCTCCTTCCTGAATCGGATTAGTGCGAGATCGAGGTGAGAGTCTATTTCCACCACGGGACCGAACAGACTACCACGACTATGTTGTTCGGCTCACATACCTTCTCCCGGACCGAATGAGCATCACTGAACCATCAGCACACAATCCTACTGCTGGTACTCCGGAAGAGCCCATCACGCCCGTCAACGTCGCGTTTCGATCGCCCCTCACGCCAACAAGGTCAAGAGCATGCCTGTATCGTTCGCCATCGGTGGCACGAGCCTGCGTGAGTGGCTGTGGCTACAGCGTCGGTGAAGAGATGGCGTTGAGCTCTGTCCCTAGATGCGGCGGCCCGATGGAGAACCCGCAACGCGGTATCGTTCCAGGTGGTCCGTCGTGCGGGCAAGCATTCATCGCCCGCCGTATACATCTGTCGAGGGTAGTAGGACAATATCCGCATCGCGAACGCCGCCGACTTGCACACCGCAACTCGGAACTCATCCTGGGCTATGCATATGCTCGGTCTGCGGCGCTCACCCTCGCTCGTTCGTTCTAGAAGTTGCACAATAACTGTTCGTGATGCGTGCCGGTCTGCGTCTGAGCGGTGTAACACACCGCAATAAGCTCTACCTGTCAAACAGGCGCTCAAGATGTGGAGCGGAGATAAGTGTGAGGCTATATCTAGCTGGAGTCTGGGGTAGCGAAGAGCTCTTGATATCGCAGTCGCGGTTGCCATCTGGGATCTACCCGTCGACCGGGACAAGCTACCTTACACCAAGGTACTGTACATATCTGTCGCCGATGTGATAGATTGGTAATGACATCCAATCATCCTTTAAGCTGACGAGATACGCTGCCATCTTGATCATGTTCCGCAAGATCCGGTAAGTCATCTCATATATCGGTCTTCAAGACTGCGAGTCTCACCACCTGCTCGCAACGTACCAAGTCGCTTCGCGAGCCATTGTACAAACAGCGCTATAAGCCCAGAGCCATTTGTCTCTTCTCAGTAATATCGAGTGGGCGGCCTTGAAATATGGCTGCCAATAATGTGACATTCATGAAGCGTATCGAGCAGTGAGTACCGCCCTCAATCACTTCCTACGTACTCGCTAACCACAAGTATGCAGCTTCACATGGGCGCAATTCACTCTCCCGTTATCTACAGCTGGAATTGCGCTTCTACTGGCCGCCACGCCTCATCGATTTGCAGGGCTGGTAACCATCGGGAAGATATTCTTCATCTTCTCGCTGGTACTGTATGTCGTAGCGCTGTCGATGATCATCACGCGCTTCATCGTCTACCGCCACACTCTGCATTGCTCTTTCGTACATCCGACAGAGTCTCTGTTCTTCCCGACGGTAACGCTGAGTTGTGAGTACCACATACGTCTCGTTTGGCCATCAAGCGCCGCCGTCCTAATGCATAACAGTGGCGAACCTTATCGGCTGTGCACAGATCTATGGCTCTCCATACTGTGGTGAATGGTATGCAACCGCTATGAGGGTAATCTTCTGGATGTATATGGCTCTTGCCTTCATCTCGGCCGGGCTGCAATATCTACACCTCTTCATGGCTCATCCGGCCCACATCACGATACAAAGCATGACGCCGGCCTGGATCCTGCCAATCTTTCCGATGATGCTGGGAGGTGTGTTGGCCAGCATCATAGCTCCTGGTCAGGATCCAATGAGCTGTTTGACCGTGATAGTCGGCGGTCTATCATTCCTCGGCGTCGGCTGGATGGTTGCGTTCATGATGTTCGCTCTTTTCGTGCATCGTTTGATGCAATTCGGTCTACCTGCACCTAATCTCCGTCCAGGTAAGTACGAGCAGTAGTTATTGTTCAGCAGACACTTACGGCTACTGCAGGAATGTTCATCGCTGTCGGGCCTCCCACTTTCACCGGACTTGCCCTCATTGGTTTCGGGAATGCCCTGCCTATCGTTGAAGGCCATGGATATTTCGCTGGCAATGAGGTCGCTATCAAGATCCTTCAAACCGGCTTCGACTTTATCGCCATCTTCCTGTGGACACTCGGATGCTGGTTCTTCTGCATCACCCTCCTAGCTGTCCTTGCTGGAGCGCGGAAAATGTCTTTTCATCTCATCTGGTGGGCGCTGGTGTTCCCGAATGTGGCATTCGTCATCGCTACAGGCCGCATTGGCGAGCAACTTGGAAGCGAAGGCATCATGTGGGTTTCCAGTATCATGGCAATCTTCCTTGTTGCAGCGTGGGTCTTTGTGTTCATCCTCAATGTGCGAGCAATACTGAGACGGGACATCATGATGCCTGGTAAGGATGAAGACAAGGGTAAGTGCTACCTTCGCATCGCGTTGTCGAGTCTACGATGGGCGCTAATGCGATCATCAGAATGCCCTACGAACGATGATGAGAAGCAGGGTGTCATGGTGCCAGACTATAGAGTTGAGGGGATGGCATGAAGGAACCAGGGAGAAGGAAGGAACTAGGGGTCGACAAAAGTGGCAGTCAAACGTTCTCGACAATGGAAGACGACCGCACTTCAATATACTGCACGCATATATATCTTCACGGCCGCTCTATGGCGGCGTGTGAAAAGAGAGTCTACCACATTGAAGAATCTCTCACGGATGTAAAAGCTTCTCATGAAACCTAACCGTTCTCATGCTACTGTGTCATATGTCGATAGTCCACCGATATCATTAACAGGACCGAGAGCCTTGATCCATGCGCGCCTGATCGAGTCCAGATGCGGCCGGCGAGTGTATAATGAAGGTCAGTTGGTAGCAGATGAATTCCCCGAGACAGTGTCAAGCACAATCCGGCACTCTGACATCTTCAAAGCTTGATCACAGGTCCAAGAGAGCTGAATAGCAATTGACGGAGTTCCGAGTCCATGTAGCCATGGGAGTATAGCTTCGAGATGCATCAACCTCACTCTCTACTCACGTGCAAGGCGTGATGCCCTAATGTGCGGCCGCTTCATTCGTCCGCACTGCTGACTGCGTATACAGCCGTGGCTACGTTCACTGATACCTACTTTCGGCGAGGTTTAGGATCAGCATGCCCACGATTTGGCCCTAGCCTACCAGCCTCACGCTGCGGTAAGATGGCTGATGGCTGGAGTGCAGCGTTCGTAGTAGTAGTTCATGCACTGCGAAGCCGTACTTTACTTGCCCACAGGTGATTTGCGAGATGTCTGCTTGCTGGTCGTCTTCTGCTGGTATATTGGGTCCACGTGACAATGGTGGCGAGTTTTATACGAGGTTCTGCGGCGGTGCACTGCATGGAACCTCACAGGGCTAAAATTGGCCGCTCCGCGTATGCAAGAAGGGTTTGGTGAGCAGGCCTGCAAAATCTTGGGAAGGCTTGTTTATAGATCTGATGGGGCGGTAATGTATAAGGTACACGGGTACTATCTCGAAAATGAGAAGTGATGTTCTGGAGGTGGATGATTCTTCTTCTCGATAGACCATACCTCGAGAAGTTGAAGTCTTCTTCATAGAAAAGAGCCGTCACGAGGTTGCTTGGCGTTCGTGAATCGTGAAACATGGACCCCTGTTCGAAACGGCTTTCGCGACGCCGTTGGCAGTGAGGCGTTGTTCCATCCAGGGTCTTTCTCCGCTCCGCGCGTGTCCAGCATTCTTTTGTGTCTCCCTTCGACATCACCTCCCTAGAACACTCCTTTGTCTCGCGACCTCTCTACCTACGATCATCGCGCCAAGAAAACACCTAATAAGAAACGACGCCAGGGGCTGTCACTCGACCTTCGTTTTGTGCAAGCAAACCTGTAGTCAAACATGGCAAACTATGGCCAGCAGCCAGGTGCAGGCTATGGCGGCGACCCAAGCGTACGTTATCATCAATACCCGTCGCCATCAAGGTCTACACCCGCAGACCTCAGACTGACTCCGGCAGCAGCATGGCTACCCTCTGAGGCAGCACGACAGCGATGACGAACAAGAACGCGCCCTCCTCCACAACCCTACAGGCCAATATCAAGGCCCGTTCGAAGATCCACACCCTCCAATGGGCACTCCCGGCGCTCACGATACCACGGGCTACAGCCTCGAGGAGTCGTATGTGGGCGGCAATGGGCAGCACGTGCCTCCCTATAATGGTGGGTATCACGAGCAGGGCTATGGTGGACCACATCTCGACGATCCCGGCTACGGCGACAAGGACCGTGTGCCAAGCCCATACGCCGCAAGCGACACTGGCAGCACAGAAGCATGGCGTCAGCGAGCGAATCCTACTACAGTGCCTGGCAACGCGGGTGCGATGAAGCGCAGCGCAACCCGCAAGGTCAAGCTTGTGCAGGGCGCTGTGCTCAGCGCGGACTACCCAGTGCCATCGGCCATCCAGAACGCCGTCCAAGCGAAGTACCGAAATGATCTCGAGAGCGGTAGCGAAGAGTTCACGCATCTGCGCTACACAGCTGCAACGTGCGACCCGAACGATTTCACGCTTAAGAATGGGTACAATCTTCGGCCGGCAATGTATAACAGGCATACGGAATTGCTGATCGCGATCACGTACTACAACGAAGACAAGACCTTGACTTCGCGCACCATGCACGGTGTGATGCAGAACATCCGAGAAATTGTGAACATCAAGCGGACGGAGTTCTGGAACAAGGGCGGCCCAGCGTGGCAGAAAATCGTGGTCTGCCTCGTATTTGATGGTATCGATCCTTGCGACAAAGGCACTCTCGACGTTCTCGCAACCATCGGTCTGTACCAGGACGGTATTATGAAGAGGGACATCGATGGCAAAGAGACGGTTGCACACATTTTCGAGTACACCACGCAGCTTTCGGTCACACCGAATCAACAGCTCATCCGCCCGCTTGATGATGGCCCGTCGACGCTTCCTCCAGTGCAGATGATTTTCTGCCTCAAGCAGAAGAATAGCAAGAAAATCAACTCCCACAGGTGGCTCTTCACTGCGTTTGGCCGGATCCTGAACCCGGAAATCTGCATTCTACTGGACGCCGGAACAAAGCCTGGTCACAAGGCTCTTCTCGCTCTGTGGGAAGCGTTCTACAACGACAAGGATCTTGGCGGTGCTTGCGGTGAAATCCACGCTCTTCTCGGAAAAGGCTGGAGGAACCTGCTGAATCCGCTCGTGGCAGCGCAGAACTTCGAGTACAAGATCTCCAATATTCTGGACAAGCCGCTCGAATCGTCCTTTGGGTACGTGTCCGTGCTTCCCGGTGCTTTTTCAGCGTACCGGTTCCGCGCCATTATGGGACGGCCTCTTGAGCAGTATTTCCACGGCGACCACACGCTCGCCAAGCAGCTTGGTCCTAAGGGCATTGAGGGCATGAATATCTTCAAAAAGAACATGTTCTTGGCTGAGGACCGAATTCTGTGCTTCGAACTGGTCGCAAAAGCCGGCAGCAAATGGCATCTCACCTACGTCAAGGCTGCCAAGGGCGAGACCGATGTTCCAGAAGGCGCTGCAGAATTCATTGGACAGCGACGAAGATGGCTCAATGGATCATTCGCGGCCACACTCTACTCCCTCATGCACTTCACGCGCATGTACCGCTCCGGTCACAACATTATCAGGATGTTCTTCTTCCACATTCAGTTTCTGTACAACACCTTCTCGACATTCCTGACATGGTTCACTCTTGGTGAGTACTCATCAAGTTGCAAAGTAATGGATTTCGGCTAACATGACATGCAGCTTCCTACTGGCTCACCACAAAGGTCATCCTCGACTTGGTCGGCGGCAAGCCATCTTCAACCAACAACATGCGATGCTGGCCCTTTGGTAATACGGCGACTCCCATCATCAACACCGTAGTCGAATACCTCTACCTCGCCTTCGTTCTACTACAATTCATCCTCGCTCTCGGCAATCGACCAAAGGGCAGCAGGTGGAGCTACATCATCTCCTTCTGCTTCTTCGCCATCGTTCAGCTCTACGTTATCATCGACTCGGTATATCTCGTCATCAATGCCTTCTCCAACGGCTTAGGCTTTGCCGGCAAAGACGCAAACGAGGTCGCCCTATCGTTCTTCTCCTCAGGCGGAACGAGTATCATTCTAGTGGCCCTCGCCGCTACATTCGGACTCTACTATCTCGCTTCCTTCCTCTACCTGGACCCGTGGCACATGTTCACCTCCTTCGGCCAATACTTGCTCCTCATGTCCTCGTACATCAACGTGCTCATGGTCTACGCCTTCAGCAATTGGCACGATGTCTCCTGGGGTACCAAAGGTTCCGACAAAGCCGACGCCCTCCCATCAGCTCAAACGACAAAAGGCAAGGACGGCAAGTCCAACGTCATCGAAGAAGTCGACCTCGCACAAGCCGACATTGACTCGCAATTCGAGCAGACTGTCAAGCGCGCGCTGACGCCTTACATCGCGCCCAAGGAGGAGACGAGCAAAACGCTCGAGGACTCGTACAAGTCTTTCCGCACCAAGCTCGTCACCTTCTGGATCTTCTCGAACGCTCTGCTCGCAATTGGCATCACATCCAATGACTCCAAAGAATTCGGTATCACGAGCGGCTCGACCACGAGGACGGCGAATTTCTTCCATGCGCTTTTGCTTGCTACGGCGGCGTTGTCGTTGATCCGGTTCTTTGGGTGTATCTGGTTCCTCGGGAAGAGCGGGTTGCTTTGCATGTTCCGCAGGCGTTGAGCTTGGCTGCGAGCAGCTTTGTTCCAGCCGCGTTACAACAGGACACAGACACGAGGCCGGCTGTGTCGGAAAGCGAATAAGCGATTTTGGCCTGGTGCTGGGTCGCTACGACTTTTGTGTTTCTGGATAGGTGCATTCTGGCGGTCCGGAAAACATGTCATTGATACCTAGAGTAGCATTGAAACTGGCGTAAAGTGTTGCAGACAGGACTGTAGTGGTATGCTATAGGTTTAGTGTATCATTGATGTACCATTTTCTAAAGTTCATGGCTCTCGAGACTCTCGGTTCGTGCAGTGGTATAACCTGCTCCGAGCAAGGCCATACTAACCTCGTCAGCATCGTTGTCATATCAACTCCTCTTCCCACTCCACAGCCTGGAAAGCAGAGTTGGCCTATCATCACCCACTTTCTCATCCGACTCTTCGCAGTCGTGGACGACCTCGTCTCCAATCTCCATCATCTTCCTCTCCAGTAACGCGGTCATCCTCGCTCTCACCTCCTTATACTTATGCTCATGATACACATTAAACAACTCCAACGGATCCTCCAGGCAATCAAACAACTCCCACTCCTTATGATCCCCATCCGCCGGCCTCGCCCCTTCCGCATCAAGCGGCTCGTTATACCAGTGAATCAGCTTATACCGCTGATCCCGACATCCGTAGTGCGCGTACGCAAAGTGCGTGATGTCGTTGTGCATCCAGTACCGTTGGTAAGCCACCTGCTGCCACTTCTCCACCTTCTCGCCTTGAAGCAACGGCAGGAACGAGACGCCTTGCATGTACGACGGTATAGGCACCCCAGCTAGCTCGAGAAACGTGGGCGCGAAGTCGACGTTGCTCACGAGATCGTCGTTCACAGTGCCCGGAGGGATTTGTGAAGGGAAGCGGGCGAGGAACGGCATTTGGAAGGATTCCTCGTACATAAAGCGTTTGTCGAACCAGCCGTGTTCGCCGAGGAAGAAGCCTTGGTCACTGGTGTATACCACCAGCGTGTTCTCGCGGAGCTCCGGGTCCGCGTCAATGTACTCGAGCATGCGGCCGACGTTGTCGTCGATGCTTTGGATCGTGCGTAAGTAGCGCTGCATATAGCGCTGGTACTTGAACTCGGCCAGCTCTTCAGGAGTAGAGAAAGTGAATATGGTGCCGTCTTCGCGGTCCATAAGCTTCATCTTACTCACGTCCTCCGGAGCAGGGATCTTGCGGTCATAGACGTTCCAGAGATCAGACATCTTCTCGCCGATGCGCTTGCCACCGTCCGGTTGCACGAGGCCGAGATCAAAGTACGTTAGGTCCTCTGCTACGCGCATTTTGGCCACTTTGGCGGCACGGGCACGGTGTTTGTAGTCGTCTGTGAAGTTATCTGGGACTTTGATGGGGTCTTTGTAGAGGTCGCGGTGTTTGTCGTCGCACTCCCAGGACCGGTGGGGTGCCTTGTGGTGGCACATCATGAAGAAGGGCCGTTTCTTGTCTCGAGAGTCGATCCAGTTTAGGCACTTGTCTGTGATGATGTCGGTGACGTAGCCGTCGACCTGCTTCATTCCGTCATCCTCGATGAAGTGAGCGTCCCAGTATTCGCCCTGATCTGGTACGACGCTCCAGTAGTCGAAGCCAGTCGGTTGATGAGCTTTCCCTTCGCCCAAGTGCCACTTCCCGACCATAGCAGTTTGATAGCCGCCACTTCTCATTTGCTTGGCCAGGTTGGGGAGACGATTGTCGAGCTTCGCGTCCAGAGTCCGGACGAGGTTGATATGGCTGTGTGTCCCGGTGAGAATGGCCGCTCTGCTCGGCGTACAGATGCTGTTGTTGACGTAGCAGTGATTGAAGCGCATTCCTTCTTTGGCCAGACGGTCGAGATGAGGCGTATCATTGATGCCAGCGCCGTAGCAGGATATTGCCTATGTATATGTACTTAGAATGATGCTCCAGGTCCGATATATGTGTAATTACTTTCGAGGCATGGTCATCAGCCATGATGAAAACGATATTTGGAGGCGTGGAAGGCGCCATAACGTTGACTGGTTGGTGGACTGCGCCAACACTGTAAAAACTCCTTCACGAGGTTACATGTATTGTGAATAGGATCAAAATCTTGAGAAAGTCAAAAGAGGGACATGAAGTCCTGCTTGGAGTGTTATGAGGCAGGTCCGACTTCCGAGACTTCAGCGCGCCATCGGTTGTCGGCGACCATCCAACAGCCATCACTATCTCTACTATATATCAATTCCAATCATAGACTGCAATGGTCTAACTACAAGCAACGCCCCAGCGCCGCGCTTTGCCAGTTGAGTGAAAGCTCGACACTCTTTTCTTCATTCCGAATCCCATGCAATGCTCTTGTTGTTGAACGAAGAGCGAGGTATCATAAAACACATCCTTGCCGGTCTAGACATACGTCTAAAACAGCCCGTCGATCTCCCCAGTCTCGCCATCGACTTCGACATTCAAGTATCCAGGTGCCGTCGGCAACCCAGGAATCGTCTGGATATCTGCCGCCAGAGCGTAGAGGTACCCAGCACCGGCAGCCATCCTGACGTCCCGGATCGGAACAGTGAAACCGCTTGGTGCTCCCTTCAGGCTCGGATCGTGGGAGAGCGAGTATTGCGTCTTCGCAATGCAGATTGGCAGGCTTCCAAAGCCTTGCTTGGTGTAGGTGTCCACCTTCTTCTGCGCGACCTCGGAGAACTCGACTTTCTCCGCGCCGTACATCTTCTTGGCAATGGCTTCGATGTTCTCTTGAGCAGTCCCGCTGTCGCCGTACAGAAGTTTGAAATCCTCGGGCTTCGACTTCTCGGAAGCAGCGATGACACCCTTCGCAAGGTCGATAGCACCCTTTCCACCCTCGGCGAAATGGTTGGCGGGGATGGCATCTTCAGCGCCGGCCTTGAGAGCTTCTTCGCGTATGACTTCAACCTCAGCATCGGTGTCCGTCTCGAACCGATTGATCGCTACGACAACGTTGACACCGTAAGCTTTGGCGTTCTGGATTTGCTTAGCCAAGTTGATGCATCCCTTGCGAAGGATATCGACATTTTCAGTGCGATAAACTTCAGCCAGCTGCTCGCCCGGCTTGATCTCGGGACCTCCGCCGTGAACCTTGAGCGCGCGGACGGTCGCCACCAGGACTGCAACATCTGGTGCCAGGCCTGAGTTGCGGCACTTGATGTTCATGAAGCGCTCACCACCCATGGTGAAGTCGAAGCCAGCCTCAGTGACGACGAAGCCGACCTTCTCGTTTCGCTCGCCCTCCTCTTCTGGCTCAGTGCCGGCAAGCTTGAGAGCGACTCGGTCGGCGATGATGCTGCTGTTACCGATGGAGATGTTCGCGAACGGTCCAGCGTGTACAAAGACAGGAGTGCCTTCCAGCGTTTGCATCAGGTTTGGCTTGATGGCGTCCTTCATCAAAGCAGTGAGTGCACCTCCAGCGCCAATGTCGTCTGCCGTGATCGGATCGCCGGCCTTGCTGCTGGCCACTACCATGCGTCCCAGACGTTCTCGCATGTCTGAGAGAGATGTGGAGAGTGCTAGGACAGCCATGCATTCAGATGCCACAGAAATATCAAACGAAGTCTGTCTCGGCTCGACTTTGTTCTCAGTCGGTGCTTGACCGATGGTGATACCACGGAGATGGCGATCATTGACATCCAGCACACGAGTCCAGGTGATGGTATCACTGTCGAAGTCCAGTCTTGCGAATTTGGTGATCTCTTCCTCAGTCAAGTCATCTGGGTTAGTCTTGTCAATGCCAAGCTTCTTCAGTCGCTTGAACATAACCGGCACGAATTCTCGCTTGCCCTTCTTCGCGGGTACGAGTCGTCGATAAAGCGGACCATCTTTCTGTGTAGCCTCGTGGTACATCCTGGTGTCAATGGCAGCAGCGAGGAGATTGTTGGCCGCAGTGATAGCATGAATGTCACCAGTCAGATGCAAGTTGAACTCGTCCATAGGGATGACTTGGCTGTAGCCGCCACCAGCTGCGCCGCCCTTGATACCGAACGTTGGACCTTGCGATGGCTGTCGTACGTTGGCAAAGGCAACGCGGCCAAGCTGTCCGGCAAGTGCTTGCGTAAGACCAATGGTGGTGGTGCTCTTACCCTCGCCAAGTGGTGTAGGTGTGATACCAGCAACGAGGATATAGCGCCCATTGCGGCGATGCTGCAATCTTGTGAGGGTGTCCAGAGACACCTTTGCTTTGTACGCTCCATATGGCTCTAGCTCATGAGGAGCTATACCGACTTCAGACGCCAACTTGGTGATCTGCTTCGGGTGCTGAGCTCGAGAGATGGCAATGTCGGATGGGATAGGTGACTTCAGCTCGAGCGGTAGTGGTGTCACTTTTCGCATCTTCTGTCGCTCGGAAGCTGTATCTGCAGCATCAACCACATTCTGCATGAGCATTGCTACCGTCATTGGTCCAACACCTCCGGGTACGGGCGTGATCTGGCCTGCAGTCTCCACAACCGCATCATAATCCACGTCGCCAATCAATCGCTGACCGGACTTCTTCGAGTCATCTGGAATGAAGTTCGTGCCCACATCGATCACCACCGCACCCGGCTTGATCCAGTCACCTTGAACGAAGTGTGGCTTGCCGATAGCGGCAATGAGGACGTCCGCGTTCTTGATCACCTCCGGCAGATTCTGAGTCTTCGAGTGGCACACGGTGACCGTAGCATCTGCATTTTTCAACAGGTAGCTGACAGGTGCACCAACAATGTCGCTCCGTCCCAGAACAACGGCGTTCTTTCCGCTGAGATCCACTCCAGCCTCTTTCAGCAGTACCATGACACCTTTCGGTGTGCACGGAACGAACAATGGTTTCCCACCCTTCTTTGCCAATTCGCCAATATTGGGGCCCCCGAACCCATCGACGTCTTTCTCGTCCGCTACCGCGCTCGTGACTTCGTACTCGTTGATGTGAGATGGTAATGGCAGCTGGACCAATATCCCGTGGACGCTCGGGTCATGGTTATATAGCTCGATCTTGCGTAGTAGTTCGTAGTTGTTGATGGACTCGTCGTAGTGCTCGAGCTTGCACTCGATGTTCGCCTCCTCAGCTGCCTTCAGCTTCATTCGCACATATGTGCTGCTGTCTGACCGACCACCGACTTGGATGATGACCAGTGAGGGCTTGTAGCGTGCATTCTTCGCCTGCTTGTCCGCAATATTCTTCGCCAGCTTCTCTCGGATCGACTTGGCAATAGCCGTGCCATCGATCTTCGTGGCCGTCATGGCTGGGGATGTGGTGTGAAAAGAGCAACGTCCAGTGAGACGAATATTGGGTCGAAAAGACGCAGGATCGGCGAGTCTAATAAAAACACGTCCTCCCAAATTCAATGGCGAAATGCCCCGCTGTCGCGATGGTGTCGCGAGGGCGGTACGAGAAAGGAACGGAACAACAACACCTTGACGCATGTTGAATGCTGCCTCCGTACGCCCAAACACCCTCACGAATGCACACTTTGACTATAAGGACGAAGTCTATCCCCGTCGCTATGACTCCATTCTAGGAAGGAAATTTAAGACGCTCGAGCCTTCCGGCACTTTTCGCTGCCAAGCGCATCCAGAGCGGTGAGTTATGGAAAGATCAATCCCATTACATCGCATCTGTCACCTGGCATCTTTATTTCGTTTTCGTATGTCCTTCATGGCGTCTTCTGACCGAAGCACGTACGTGTACACGCAGATGTACCTTCGTACATGCAATTGTCCGAAGTCTACATCGGCTGAAAGAGGCAATCGATTCCCCGTCAACACAACCCGCAACAGCACCACCGTCTCTCTTCTTGAGAGCTTCAACAACCTTGAGTAGCTCGTGCTCACCTGCCTATCAGGGCAATCAAGTGCTTCTATAACCTGTAGAGCCTCTCCGTGGTGGCTTTTTCGCTGGCATACTTTCAGTGTTGCTCCGCTGCCACCCGCCTCCCTTCTCAAACAATGGACCTATCGTCCTGGCAGCATACAACAGATGTCGGTCCCTGAACCTTGGTGCAACAGCGGTCAGGCCAATAGGTAAGCCGTTCTCTCCCGCAAAGCCAGGTATCCCCAGTGCTGGAACATGTAGCGCTGTCCACATGGAGCAAAAAGACTATCGAGGTCAGCACGGAGACGAACCAACAGCAACAAGGAGGCTTGCCATATCACCAGTGTTCTCCAGGCCCTTTGGCGCCTCATCGACCACGCTCGGAGTGATCACCATATCATACTTGCTCGCAATGTCGTCCCACACAGGTCGTAACCTCGCACAGTTATCGTAGGCTTCAAGTTGGTCCTTTCGAGAAACATTCTTGATGTTTTCCACATATCCCTGAATGGACTCGTGAAGTGCTTTTGGATCTGTTCTATACTGGCCCAAGAATGACGATCTGCCTTCCCCATTAAGCACAGTGTTGTGCCATTCGAGCATATTGCTGAAGTCATCCGGCAGGTCAACTTCTTCAACAACTGCTCCGTGACACTTCAGCAACTCCTTGGCCTTCTCTATTGCCTTCTGAGTGCCTGGGCCGGCGGTAGACCAGTTGTGTGTTCGGGCGAACCCTATCTTAGCATTCTCTATCTTGAAAGCCTGTTGTGGTATGGGGTCGTCGTCCAAAACCTGGAATACGTCCAGCACCGCATCGAGGTCCTCAACGGATCGACTGAAAAGCCCGCACGTATCAAGCGACCAACCCCATTGTGCGATGCCTTCTCGAGAGATGCAACCCCAGGTTGGTCTGGTCGCAGATATAATCAGCAACTGCGTTGGCCTTGAGAATGGAAGATAGCTCACTTGAACCCATAGCATCCATCAAACGAAGCAGGTCTTATAATCGAACCTCCAGTCTGCGTACCTAACGCAACCGGGATCTGGAAGTCTCCAACCGCTGCTCCCGAGCCAGATGAGGATCCTCCCGGTGTCCGCTCGAAGTCATGCGGGTTGGCGGTCAGATTTTGATGCCAATTCCCCTGTTTACTGGAAGCAAATTCCGTGGTCGTCAACTTTCCAAAGATCAGCGCGCCAGCCTGCCGCAGAGTGATGATGCAGTTGGCGTCAGCGTTGATAGGCGTGTCGGATCTGTATAGCTTCGAGTTGTACTGGGTTGGCATGTCCTTAGTCAAGATGATATCCTTCACGCCCACGGGCAGTCCATGAAGTGGTCCACGTTGAGCTTGAGGTATATCGTCGAGTACTTGAGCCTGTTGGAGTATCTGGCTTGGAGACAGCCATACCCACGCCTTGACGTTTTCGTCTCGTTGGTGGATCCGTGTGAGGAGTGATTGTGCGAGCTCAACGGCCTTCAGTGTTCCATTGCGTAGAAGTGGGAGTGCTTCGGCGGCTGTGAGCTTCCATGGCTCTTCGTCATTCGATATAGCTGACATGATGCTTTATGGCTGTATGTTGTGCTCTGCTATGGATATCGTGGAAGGAAGGAATGGAATGTAGTATCGAAGCAATGAGACGAGACCTACCACAGAACTCAATCCATATCATACGATCTCGTAAATGTGCCGGTCGAGTGGTTTCTGATAGGTAATGACAACTGCACCGTGGAGGGGGGAAGTCGAAAAGTGGTTGCTCTTTCCACGATCGACGCCAGCGAAGTCGGCCAGAGCTCTGCTGTGACAGACCTCGATCGAGTCTCAAAAATCCTCGACAACATCACGATGCATCTCCTTACCACTATTACATCTCTCCTGTGCATTCTACTAGCCTCCATTAGCACCGCTGAAGCTCAAGATGGCCAGCAGCCACTTCAAGATTCAGCCTCGAAGCCGAACATCCTCTTCATCCTCACAGATGACCAGGATCTGCATATGGACTCGCTTTCCTACATGCCGTACTTGAAAGAGCATATCATTGACCGAGGCCTTTCTTTCAACCGTCACTACTGTACAGTCGCACTCTGCTGTCCTTCGAGAGTATCGATGTGGACTGGCCTAGCGGCGCGTAAGTAAGACCAGGAAGACTCATATCTGGCGCTGACAGTGGCTCAACCAAGACAACACCAATGTCACTGATATCAATCCGCCATACGGTAGGTCGAGATCTTCCATGCTTCGTCTGAGCGACTCTCATACTGCCGCAACTATTTCTGCAGTCTCACTACATCGTGCTTACCGTCTGCATAGGAGGCTATCCTAAGTTCGTGGCCGAAGGTTTCAACGAGGACTACCTGCCGCTTTGGCTTCAAGAAGCCGGATACGGAACGTACTATGTTGGCAAGCTGTACAACGGCCAGTCCGTAAGCAACTACGACTCGCCACACGCCGCAGGCTGGACCGGAAGCGACTTTCTACTGGACCCGTACACCTACCGCTACCTCAATGCGACTTTCCAACGCAATCATGACAAGCCCGTTAGCTATGAAAGAAAGTACGTCACGGACGTAGTCTCGGACAAGGCCCACGGCTTCCTCGACGATGCCTTGCGGACGAGAGAGGAGACGGGGCAGCCGTTCTTCTTCACCGTAGCGCCCACTGCTCCTCACAGTGATGTCTATATCAGGCGCAAAAACATCGATGGCGACTTCGATGAGAACTCTAACGTCCAGTCACCTCCAATTCCAGCAGAGCGGCACAAACATCTCTTCGAAGATGTCGTTGTCCCTCGTACTCCCAACTTCAATCCTGACAAGCCAGGTGGAGCTTCGTGGATATCGCGACTGCCAAAGCAGAACCAGACGAACGTTGATTTCAACGACCACTTCTACCGCAGCCGTCTTCGAGCTCTGCAGGCTGTTGACGAGATGGTCGACTCTCTTGTAAAACGTCTTTCGGACGCTGGCGTGCTCGAGAACACCTATATCGTCTACAGTACTGACAACGGGTACACCATCGGCCAGCATCGTCGCCAGCCTGGCAAGCAGTGTGCATTCGAGCAGGACATCAATATTCCGTTCATCATTCGAGGCCCGGGGATCCCGGAAGGTGCTTCCACGAATATAGTGACCACTCATACGGATGTTGCGCCGACCTTCTTGGCTCTGACAGGTGCGCGACCGCCGTCAGCTTTCGAGCTAGATGGGCAGGCCATCCCGTTGAACGGTGTCGAGACGGATGGTCGAAGGCAGGAGCATGTCAACGTGGAGATGTGGGGTATCATCATGTCGGAAGGAAAGTATGGCAGCATCCTGTATCCCAACCATACCTACAAAGCTTTGAGGATCGAAGGCGAAGCGTATGGGTATCTGTACGTGGTGTGGTGTAGCGGAGAGCATGAGCTGTATGACATGAAGGTAAGATTGATCATCGATGTATCGAGGGGAATGCATGGCCAAGGCTAACAGGACATCCAGTTGGATCCATACCAGCTGAACAACCTACACCGTAGCGAGCCTGCAGCCGCCGTCAGCTTACGTCGCAACACAGCCAGCCTTGCGCCCAACTCCTCCGTGCCTATGCCGGAACCCATGTCGATGCCAGATAGCTCATCAGACTCGAGCCGAGACGATGGAGCTGGAAGCGACGTATCTCACACCGCCGTCGCATCCCTGATCCATCGGCTCGATGCCGTGCTCATGGTGCTCAAGACATGTTCCGGTCGGCAGTGTACACATCCGTGGGATAGTCTCTTCCCCAACGGCGAGGTGAAAACTCTGGCGGATGCTCTCGACGACAGTTACAACGACTTCTTCGAGACTAAGGTAGAGAAAGTACAATACGACAAATGCGAGAAGGGGTACATTGCGGAGAGCGAAGGACCGGTGTGGAGTAGTCACCAAGTATTTGGCATGAATCACGAGATAGCTTTCGAATGAAGTGGCGAGGCCAAAATCGGTTGTATAGAGCTCAAACTGGAAGGACTTGCACTTTGTTTGGGTTTGATTGATGTCCACTGAAGTCTTGGGTACCCGCTTGACACGCAATCGAGACATCGCGTCTCGCACGTCTGTCGCGGTTTGGGAGTGGAAACCTCTCCTGCCCAGAATACTGAGGATACCAAGTCAATAGTCCCGCTTGTGCTCCTATTTTGGCATTCACACGTGGGGACGGCGGAATCGGTGGCGCGCGAGAGGCGGTGTTTAACGGGCCTTCTTGGCGATTCCAAGACTCCTCCTCCCAACTTTACTTTCTCGGCTCGCCCTTGCGACGACACTTGCGACTGTCCAGAACGCGAGCATTGACCAGTACCGCCGCCATAGACTCGGCGACGAGAGGGGTGTGAACACAGCATCGATGTTTCCGTGGTTCTGAGTATTGCCCCGGCAGGCCCCAACACCACATTTCTGGACGTTTATTGCTGTGACCACCACTGCAACCGCCGCTCTCCGCTGCGCACTCTGGGCACTGGGCGCGACTAAGACCGTCTTTAGGGTTTGTTTGGCCGAGACTGCGAACTCTTGACCTTTCATTGTCAAGATCACCCACAGTGGATCGCCCAGGTAAGCCAAGTAACGTGGTTCCAAAAACACATACTCAGCCGAGTAGCCATGGTCCAAACAGTGCATCGAGATTCCTTGGACTACCAGTCGATAGGGGCGAATAGCCTTGCTTACTGCATATATCTTGCCTTCTGGTCGCTCATGGTTGTCGATCGTTCTTCATCCGCAGCAATCCACTTCCAATACATAATCTTCTTCAGACTCCCATCTTCGTTCGATCAGAACACCACACTCGCGTAACGCAAAAACAAACTCAAAACCCCAAATCAAGATGCGTACCTCCACCTTCATCGCTGCGGCGTTCGCGTTCGCCTCCACCGTCGTCGCCTCCCCAGCACCAAAGAAGGCCGGCAAGCCCAAGGCACCAAAGTGCAGAGAGGGCATCTACCGCCCAGGATGTGTCGGCATCCCTCTCCCACCGAAGAAGTGCAAGACCTGCATGTCCGACGCGGATGCCACCATCGTCGCCAGCACCTTCCAGTCGCTCATCCAGGGCTACACCATCGAGCAGGCCCTTGCCGCTCTGACCGAGGACTTCGTCGACTACTCGTCCGCCGTGTCCATCGTCATCAACAAGGGCGCCGCCGTGCCCAACGACATCACCAAGCCCATCTTCACCAGCCGTGAGCAGTTCATGTTGGGCCATGGCAAGCAAAAGCCCATCCCATTCGAGACTCTCGATGTCTTCCACAACTGCAACGGCACCGTCAGCATGCGCTGGTTGACCACCCGCTCTGCCCTCGGCCAGCCCACTGAGGCTGCCGCCATCCCCGTCCCAGGCCTCGTTATCCTCGAGACTGAGCCAGCTGAGGAGGGCAACGAGTACAACTACCGCATCCACACCATCTACTCTGAGGTGAGCATTATCTCCTTCTACATCCCTCGAGTAACAAACGCTAACCTGCTACCAGTTCAACACCGCCGCATGGCTCGTCAACCTCGGTGTCTTCGACCCAGCCGGCGAGGTCACCCCAGTGCCATCCGCCAAGCGCGACATCGCCTTCCGCTCCATCGAGGACTGGACTGATGTCGGTGCCATCTAAGCGTGTCACTTCCAACCTTCACGGCGCAATGAGGCGGGGGGACAGATCATCAGCGACTTCAAACCATGATTGGTGGTGGCAGCATGTACAGGGAGCTTTGTGCATTCTTGGAGGATATTAATTTATTTCGTATCTTGACTTCGACGGCTTGTGTCAGGCAGCCTGGACGATGTCTAGATCGAGACGAGTGATTGTATATCAATGTATGATCATGGTCATGGCTATTATGCCTTTTCACTTCTGCATTTCGGTGATGTTGTTGCATTTGTCTTCTGGTTCTTTTGCTGGATCTGAGGACCGTCGAGAAGCTTCGCGATGTTATCTTGTGAACAACTTTTCACTCTTCCAGCACACTCTGTCCTAGCCTCGAAGGTGAGGCGACTCGTGTGTATGAGTAGGAAGATCATCATCGCAGCAAAAGCGACTCCACTGATCGATTGGAGCGAGACGTAATAGTGGCAAACGGTCATTGTGTGCGAACTACACTATCATAATGCCATATCAGCTCTCCTCACACTACCAACACATAACTTTCCTTTACACATGACCATCCTATCTCTTAACAAACTGATCCTCAGTAACCCCCTTCCCCATCGCACTCGTGCTGCTCACACCCCCCTGCACCATCCTCAACATCTCATCCACGTAATTCGCCCCACTCCACTTCTGATGCGTCACCACATCCACGCCCTGCTCCATCTCCGGCTCCTGCACCGTCTCGCCATAAGCCCGCATCCCTCTGGCAGCGAAGTCCTTTGAAAAGGCGTTGGAGATTAAGGCGGTCGAGTGGAGGCCGGCGAGGGTGATGAACTGCCAGCAGTAGCCGAGCGAGGCGAGGCGCGCGATGTAGGTTTCTTGTTCGTTGGAGGGCATGGCGGCTTTCCAGTTGAAGGAGGGGGAGAGGTTGTAGGCGAGTCTGTGGTACGGAGGTTAGTGTCAGGGGATGGGATGTAAAGACTTTGTGATGAGGTGCTTACTTCTGCTCAGGCCAAACGGCGTGCACGCCCTCGGCGAATTCTTTCGCTTGTGAGAAATCGGGCATTTTGCTCTCCATCCAGATCAAATCGGCGTACGGTGCGTAAGCGTTCGCACGCACGACGGCGAATGGGCAACCGCCTTGGATGCGGTAGTAGCCCTCTCGCGTGCGTGGTGAGTCCCAGTCGAAGTGCACGTCGACGCCAGTCAAGCCTTTAGCGATCGCGCGAGCTTCGGCGTTGCTCTTGCCTTTGGCTAGTTTGGTGAAGTCCGCAATCAGCCCGGCTTTATCGACATGTACACCGGCGTTGACGGTGTCCGCGACAGCTTCCGCGAAAAGTTTGAGACCTGCTTGCGCGAGCCAGGAATCTTCGATCGCTTGGAGCTCTGGGCCGTTCTTTCCTGCCTGCTCAGCGGCGATCATGAGGTCGTTGAGAGGTTGCAGCGCTGGATTCGTGCAGCCGAGGACGAAGGCGTGGTCGCGGGGGTCAATGGTGCTGGTGATGAGGGTGGCGGCTTCGGAGTCTGTGCGTGCAATGGCGAGGAGGTCGGTGCCCATCATGTCGGCCTGCGCGCGGATGGCGACGAGGCGGTTGATGTGCTCGCTGATCGGTACCAGAACTTTACCAGCCATGTGGCCGCACTTCTTCGTGCCGGGCATTTGGTCTTCGATGTGGATGCCGGCGGCTCCCTTTTCGACGAAGAGCTGGGTCAGCTTCATCACGGCTGTGAGGCCGCCGTGGCCGGTGTCGGCGTCTGCGACGATGGGGTTCAGGAAGTCGGTGTTGGAGAGTTTGGAGCGTTCGGAGGGGGAGGCGCTGAGACGTTCGTGGCGCTGCTTGCGGTCGTGGAAGAGCTGGGCTTTCCAGAGGTGGTGGACTTTGTTGGGGACGGTGTCATATGGGTAATCAGCGAGATCTGGGCCAGGCTCGTCGGTTGCCGAAGCTGTGCTCGACGATTGCCAGCCAGAAACATAGACAGTATCGAGGTACTTGGCCATCTGCGTGACCATGACCGGGTCCAAGCAGCCATAGGTGAAGCTCACATCGCGTTCCTAAACGCCATCAGCATAGCTCGTGAAGCTCTTCCTAAGACTGTACCTACCGCAAACCTCTTCTCCACCATCTTCCACAGCTTCTTCGACATAGCATTGCTCGGATACTCGATCCTCAGATTACCTCTCTTAGTAGCAATCTGCTCGGCAGTATACGGACGCCTCGTGTAGCGCCATCTCGAGTCGGTCCACCATTGCTTCAACTCCGTGACCTCATCCTGGAACTTCTGCTCTTCTGCATCTGCGGCGCCCATATCGACGGTAGACGTCGTCTCGACGTTATGCGGGAATACGGAAGAGACGGCGGCAGCAACCTGCTTCAATCTTTCTGCCAGCTTGACAGCGGCTGGGGTGGGATACTATATGAGGGAGCTTCACAGTTGCACGGCTTGTGGTAGGAGACAAGAAGAGAGAGGAGAAGAGTACGAAAGTCTATACCGACTAATGATCACGTCACAAACTCTGGGCGAAGCGGTGGTTTAAGACCTGGACCATTCTCCGGCCTTGCCCGAACGCGTATAGGGAGTCATTGCTCACCAGCCGAGAGTCTCGAATTTTGGCCGAGGAGGAGAAGCGTGTCGAGGCTCTGCGGTGGTTGGCATCGAGGATCGGGTGAAAGGACGACGCGGATTGGGTACATCCGTACTGCATGAGGGCAGATGAGGGCCGAGACCGGCGCCTTGCAGCCGGGTGAGCGTTTTCTGGGGAATGCCGAGGTCGAATTTCATATGGCTTCACGTGCGGACGTGTTGAGGGCCGGTAACGGCAGACAAAGTATTTGACACGTGCATGTGGGCGGTGGTATGTACGGTCAGGCGACGACAGCAACTACTACCTTATTGTTTGCCAGGTCGATCCGTGCCCGTGCCCTCTCCCTCCTGAGCCAGAGCAAGAACCTCCTGCTCAACCATCCACGCCCTCACACTATCCATCACCCTATCCAGCGCCTGTCCTCCCTCCATCACCTCTCCCAAACTCCGCACATCCAGTCCACTCCTATGATCGCTCACCCGCTGCTGATTCCAGTTATACGTCCGCACCTTATTCTCCCTCCCCGCCTTTCCCGCGCCAGCAATCCTCCGCACCCTCGCCTCCTTCTCCTCCCGCTCCTCCCGTCTCTGCTGCGCGATCCGCGATCGGAGCACTTGCCACGCTTTCTCCCGGTTCTTAAGCTGTGACCGCTGCTCCTGCATCGCCACCACAGTTCCGGTAGGGATATGCGTGAGACGGACGGCGGATTCGGTTTTGTTAACGTGCTGACCGCCCGCTCCACTCGCCCTCAGCACATCAATCCTCACATCCTTCGGGTCAACATAAGAATCACTCCCCTCCTCCCCCTCCGCCGACTCCTGTCCATGCTCGGGCGGTATACTCGGCAGCACAAGCACACTCGCCGCACTCGTATGCGTCCTTCCCTTACTCTCCGTCGCCGGCACCCTCTGCACCCGATGAACCCCCGCTTC
>JAABUW010001044.1_pt1 | contig 49346 bp, 78 predicted proteins | sample 5560081 | NCBI WGS metagenome assembly JAABUW01 (sample SAMN10711882, study PRJNA513363) | rock metagenome | isolation source: Antarctica rocks | place: Antarctica: Victoria Land, Knobhead sud | reverse complement strand
AATCCCCGCAGGCGCTGGCGCTGGGGCGGGAGATGTGCTGCACATCTCAAACCTTTGGTGCATGGTACCTATAACTCTTAAACCCGCAGGCGCTGGCGCTGGGGGCGGACGCGGTGCTGCTGGGGCGGCCGGTGCTGCACAATTTATAAAACCTGTTACATGATACCCAAGATCCTTGAAAACCGCAGGCGCTGGCGCTGGGGGCGGACGCTGTGCTGCTGGGGCGGCCGGTGCTGTGGGGCCTGACGCTCGGCGGCCAGTGCGGCGTGGAGGCGGTGCTGAGATCACTGCATGCCGAGCTGGAGCTCGCCATGGTGCGCTCTTTGGAGCTTTCAACCTCCCTGCTTTGAACTTGACGCGCCTCAGCATGAAAGCGGTGCTCAAAACCCTGCACGCCGAGCTGGATCTCGCCATGGTGAGCCGTCGCGAATGAAGCCTCTGCTCTGGAGTTGATGCGCCGCAAGTGTCCGCATCTTGTCTGCACGGCGTAATTGATCAGCAAAGTGTTGCAATGCTTTGATCGCCATGCGCATCTCCCCTCTGCAGGTCCTGACGGGATGCCCGAGCTTGAAGCACATCACGCGTAGTCTGATAATCGAACCAGACGGCAGGCTGTCCGTCAGCCAGTCGGGTCGTTCCATGCTGTAGTAGAGACAGAGGTGTTTTGGGCATTATTTGAAGGTTCTTACGAGGAGCTCTTCCATCAACCTGGGAGCGGCAGCGCTAGTCGGGCCATAAAGCCGAGTGGACTGTATTTCCAGAAAATGTATGAGAGTTGATTCCGAAGTGCAAATCTGGGAGTCGTCTGCAACCTCAGTAGCAATCAAGCTCTAGAATGCCGTCTTCACAAGACCGGCCCGTGCCTCGAGCTATCGCAGAAGGGATTCAAACGGCGGTAAAACCGGCGGTTGGAAGCAGATGCACCTCTCGCGTCAGCAGAGTGCGCCTCAGCAGCATCGAGACACATGTCGCTCGCCAGCGCGCCGGCCTCTGGCTTATTTCTGTGACCCTGCGCTAATTCGAGCACGCAGTCACATGAAAGCGCCTCGAAGCACACGTGCTTGACAGGACACCAAGCAGTGCACAGCAAGGGCTGCCATTTTGTCCAGTCCGTCAGCACAGAGTTTGTGCGGACACCTTGCACTTGCTGGCCTCATTGCAGCTGCGCAGGCACTAATGGACGCAATGCAGACCCTCGCGGAGGCAGCCAGCAGAGATCATGCTGAAGGTCAAATCGCACATTCTGTGAGCACCTTAGCCCTCTGCTTCTCACTCGAGCGCTGCAACTTTCATTTCCATTTCGCTGCTACGCTGCTTTGCGTGAGCGATAGGTCACAATCCATGCAGAGGGATAGAGGCCTATCCCTCTTGCACGAAGCGACAGCAGTCAAGTGGTTGAGCTCAGGCCTAACACGACGACTCGCACGCTCGCTCGCTGCTCGCAGGATGAAGACCAGGAGGTCGTCAACAATGCCACCTCAAGCGGCAGCAGCGGCAGAGGCCGCAGCAGGAAGCGGGAGCAGCCAAACGCCTTTTCCCAGGTGTTCAAGGTGCGCATCTTCTGTTCCTTCTAGAGGCTGACATCTGGGCCTCTCATAGTTTCCATTGCATGTTCTGGCACGTCTGTCCACTGCACGGAGCACACATGAGCAGTTGACTTCTTTTCAACACTCTGTGCTGACTCTCCGCGCGTGCCCTGCTCCCAGGGCCTCACATGCAAGCGGCAGTGCGTGTCGCCCTCGCCAGTACGGGTGTCAAGCCGCCCATCTTCAGCCGGCGTCAACCTCACGGGGGCAGACCCCGTGCCGGCAGCAGAGACAGCGGATCTCGCAGAGGTGGTGGCGGCGGCGGCGGCAGCAGCAGCAGACGCAGCAGCAGGCGAGCTGCAGCCGGCAGCATCCGTGGATGTGGAGCCTGCAGCGAATGCCGTCGCCATGGCTGCCGGTGCCCTGCCACAGCAGGTGCCACAGCAGGACACGGCGAGGGACGCAGCTGCACAGGAGCCTCCCCTCGCAGCGCCTGCCTCAACCTGTGGCCACCTTCAAGAATACCTGGGCACATGTGGTGTGTCTTGTGGCCGGTCCTTGCAGCAGCCCATGCACTAGCACGCTGAGTTGCTGCGCGCATGGCAACAGCTTGTCGATGCACAGTGATGCATGTGTGCTGCTGTGTGCTGTGCTGTTGTTCTAGACAAACAGTGGGCGTGTTACCGAAAGCGCGAATATATTTTTGCGCCCCGTCGCAGGCGGCATGGAAGCCCTGCATCGTGCGGTAGCGCAAATTTACGGTCAACCCACCGCAGCATTCATCCCAGCAGAAGCTGCCAAGCGTTCTCAAGTGAGGATTGTGTTGCTATCACCGTGGCCTGCCGCTGCTTGCACTCATTGCGCTTGGGAGGGCAGAAGCCACTTCAGCACAAGGCTTTCTTGAGCTCCCCAAGACAGCAAAGGACGCTGCCAGCTCAAATTGTGCGCTGCACCTGCTCTTACTGGAATCGTCAACACCTCGATACAGGAGGGCAGTGTACTCGCGGCGGAGGTTCGGCTGCCTCCAGTCGGGCGGCCATCGACGGAAACAGGCGAGCAGCCGGGCGCGGCAGGGGAGCCGCGGCAGCCTGCGGCACGGCCGCAACCTCCTGCTGCTGGGGCACAGCCCCCTGCTGCGCCGACGCCGCTGCGCCAGCCTCCCGCTGTGGGGCCACAGCCCCCTGCTGCGGCGGCAAGGGCACGCCACGACGGCAAGTTGATTGCTGCCGCCGACACTGTCGCAGAGCTGCGCCCTGTCCTGAGCGAGGTGCGGACCTCAAACAAGCCCTGATCACTTCTTGCAGCGACGCAGGCGTATCCTCGTATTCCCTCCTCGCTCTGTCAGGCACGAGTCCAGACTCTGCACCAAGCAATCTTTGTTTCTTTGTACGAGAGCATGCAAGGTGCGTCTTGTGTATGAATTCAGGCATGCGGAGGCCAACGTTTCGTGTCATGCCGCAGGAGCAGCAGCTGCAAGTGCAAGCGGCGCAGCTCGAGCAGCATATCAAGGTGCGTGTGCCGCTGAGAGCTTGACGCCATCCGAACCTCCAATCAACGCAGCTGCTGCTCAGCTGCAGGCTGCCACGGCAGCTGCATCCAGGAACTCGATCCGCATTCAACAAACCTCGTGAAAATGATGATTGAAGCAGGAGCTGCCGTCCAATCGCGATCTTGCACACAACCCACATCGCACACAGGGAAAGAGGGGCGGCAGCGCCTCACCTCCGATAACAAAGTTGTATGCCAGGCTTTGAAGAAAACATCAGTAGGCACGAAGTGTCAACCTGCCCAATATCAAAATTTTTGAATATACAATTTTGTAAAGCTATAATTTCCATATCAGAAAATTTAAACACTGTTTCACTAAGGCAGCAGCTGGAGTTTGTCTGACGAAGCTGAGTGAACCTCGAGACAGGAGGAGAAGGACGAGGGGGAGGCGCGGCTGGCAGAGCTGCAGCGGGCAGTGCGCTCTCAGCGCGCCGAGAAGCAGCGCCTGGACGCCTCCATCCCAGTGCGCTTATATTCTCTAATGTACAGAGCTTTATAGCTATATTCATATGTAGTATTGTATGTTCCGCAACACATGCAGCGGGCGGTGCGCACTCAGCGCGCCGAGAAGCAGCGTCTGGGCGCCTTCATCTCGGTGCGGTTGCATTTCGTAGCATACAAAGAGTACCTTATTCGTACAGATATAACATCGAATACTGCACCAGGCGGTGCGCGCTCAATGCGCCAAGAAGCAGCGCCTGGACGTCTCTGTCTTTATGCGCTCACACTCCCGCAATTTCATTCCATACCTCATATCATGTATCACGTGTCTGTCTCAGCGCGCCAAGAAGCAGCGCCTGGACGCCTCCATCCCGGTCAGCCCCAATCTTCTGCTGCAAAAGCTTTTGCACACAGATGCAGCACGTCACCGAGCTGTCTGCAACATGTGGTCAGTCCCCCTGCAGGCGCGCCAAAGCATGGTGCACAGCTGCGGACGGCGTGAGCGCAGCAAGCTGCCAGTCGCCACGGCCCCTGTCAGTCTTCAGGGACAATCTGCCACTTCACCTGGTGTCTTGCAACCTGCTATGTCAATGGTCCCCCGAAGGCGAGCCTCAGTTCCTGCACTCTTCGGGCACGCAGGCGGCGACTTTCGAGGATGCTGCGCCAATGAATCAGGGGGCGCTTTTTTTCTGAGAGTGTCCGCTGGCGCCTGCTTCTGCAGGGAGCGCAGGCGGCGACCACGCGGACTCAGGAGGCGTGGCGCAGAGCTGCGGGGTCTGCAAGGCCCAGAGCTGCGGCACGAGTTGCCCAGGTTCTGGAACAGATTCGAAACGGAATCAGTCCTGCTGCAGGCGGCGACCGCGCAGTCACAGGAGGCGCGGCGCGGTTTCGAGGGCCTGCTTGGCGCCATGCTGCGGGGAAGCGCCGCGCAGCCGGGGCAGTGCGTGCTCATGTCCCCCTCAGAGTGGGTGTCCATCGGGCGGCCATTCGCGCTGCAGCAGGTGAGGAACCGCTGCTGGATTTGACTGGGCTCTCCAGCTCCGCCATGTGATGCCTATCATCGTTACCTGACTTGTAGTATCATGTGAAGCCTCAAGTTGACACCTTCTAGCATCAGCCCGCTGGGCAATGCCAAAGAATGTCCTTCTGTTTCAGCTTGCCGCACAGCTGCGTGTTTGCGTTCTGTCAGGCCTCATGCATGATACCGACAGGGAAACTTTCTCTCAGGTGTCGCTGGCGCCATCGTCGCCGGCGCGGCCTGCCCCCTCTCTCGTGCTGCCGCGGCCGGTGGCGACTCTCTTGCAGCCAGTTCCGCAGCCAGTGCTGCGGGCAACGATGCCGCAGACTGCGGCGCCGAGACCGGATCAGCTTCTGGCTGGGCCTCGGCCGCAGCCTGTCACGCCTACGACGGCGTTCCCGCCGCTGTCTGCGCATCCCACAGCGCTGCAGACGGGACCGGTGCGGCCGCCGTCACAGCAGCCGCAGCAGCCGTGGCCTGTAGCACGAGACCCTCGCCTGGCAGCGTCTCAGGCGGTGCAGTACACGCCAGCACAGCTGCAGGGCTTTGGCAGTGTGTCTCCAATTGCAAGCAGTGCCACCACCGTTCAGCTGCCGCCAATGCAGCAGCAGTCGGCGGCTGCCAGGGCGAAGCCTGGCGCACTGCCGCCGGTGATCCCGCAGCAGACGATGAACTGGCGGGTGGTCAGCAATGCGGCGCCCGCATGGGCGGCAGGTCCCTGCGGCGTGTCACCTGCGCCTGCCACGCAGCGGGGCCTCATGTCGGCCGGCGCATCCACTGGCGCGTCGGCCGGCCAGCAGGCGCGGCCGGGACTGCCGCCGCGGCCAGTCCAAACGGCCGGCATGCAGCCGCAACGGGCGCAGCAGCCGCTGCCAGCACACCTGGCCGCACGTCGGCTCTCGTACTCCACGCTGCCGCCCAGCTTTCAAGGAAAGACATCGCCGCAGCCGGCGGCCGCGGCCAGCGCATCAGCGCCAACAAAGGCGGTTGCAGCCGCGCAGCGCTCTGGAGATGCTGCTGCAGTGGCGCCGGCAGCTGCCGTATCCCCGTCGCTGCCACAGCAGCATCGTGGCGGCACGACCGCAGCGGCTGCCGCGCCGGTGCGCCCGTCCGCCGCCGGTCAGCATCCCGAGGCGCGGCGCGCTGCGGGCGCTAGTGGTGCAGCGGCGTCGCAGTTGCTGGCCCTCACGGCGGCAGCATCTCAGCAGCTGCCTCCCGAGACCACAGCGAGGGCTGCAGCAGCAGCGGGCGAGCAAGCCGTCAAGCAGGCGTTGTCGTCTGCGACGGAGTGTCTCAAGAGCCCACCATCTTCTGCTGCTGCTGCGCCGCCTCGCGGACAGCCAGTGCCGGGCGGGGTGTTTGGAGTGGTGGTGCAGTCGCTGTCGCAGCAAGGTGTTTGAATCATCAGCGGCAGATGCAGGAGGTCGTGTGTGGCGACGTTGGCATATTCGTGAGGGGGCTAATCTGCTATGTACCATGGCCGTGGGGCTGATGGCACTGGTTGGGGGAACCGACGCAGCTCGAATGATGAGGTAGAGTTGAAGGAGATTTATGTGGTAGCAGAAGATGAACAAGTCAAGGGTGGCGACGCTGCTGCAGTCTTGCTGTGGTATTAATCGGATGGTTTATTCGTCAATTGGCGACATTTCTGTTGTGCCTGAATGTAGCTGGTAGAGGTCACACTATTCCAGCAGCTCGAAGGACTTGCCAAATCGTTCAATTTGTTTCTGCATCAAATACAACGCAGCTCCTCCATCTATCTCCCTTGGGCGATATCTGCTACCTTTAGTAAAGACTGGAGCTTGCCGTCAGATTGCACCACAGCGCCCCCGCCGCCGGCGCCACGGCTGCGGCGCGCTGCGCCCGCGGGCGGGCCTCCAGCCGAGGGCTGAGTGTGTGCGGGCGGAGGTGCATCGTGCGGTTCGCTGAATCGTACTCCAGCGACTGCATCACATAAGGCTGGGAGCCGCCGGCATGGCTGTCGCCCTGCGCGGCTGGCGCCGGTGCAGGCGCAGATGAGGTGTCCGCCTGCGGCGGAGGCCGGCTGCTCGCCGGCGGCTGCGGCGCAACACTCTCACCGCCCCCTTCCTCTGCCAGCATCTCCTCAGCCAGCATCTCGTCGAGTATTGCCGGTGGGATGGCGAAGTAGTCGCGGGCCGGCTGCTGCGGCGCGTGCGGCTGGCTGCCGCCCTCCAGCGACGGCCAGCTGAGGGACTGCACCAGGTGGTCGAAGCCGCGGCGGGACTGATCTGTCACGGCGTTGGCGGCGCCCAGCGTCTCCTGCTGCTGTGCCACCACCTGTGTGAGGGATCGCTGGGACGCTTCAGACCGCCGGCTCATTTTCATCTTGCAGCTTTTCGTTGCGGAGCGGTCCACAGGCTTTCAGGTTGCAGCAGGCCGTCCGGCTCCTCTTCATGTGTGCCACTGCTTCGACTCTGCATAGCATATGCACGCTCAGGTGCACAAACAGGCACCTTCATAGCTCCCTCGTCATCAGGGTGTCCACGAGAAAGACACTCTGCGCCAACTGCAAGCTGAGACTGCGCCGTCACCTGCTGCAGCTTGCGCAGTCGCTCCTCTAGGTTGGTCGCCCTGGCGCAGTACTGGGACTTTATGTCCTGCAGCACACATGGCGAGGGGTTGAGCCACTTTAACAACAGCGCTTGAGCAGTTTGGGTAGCTGGCATCCCAGGCGTAGGGCTTATATCCAGCGCTGATCCATCGTAAATATCATAATTGATGCAACGCGTCTGGATGACAGCAGTTGAGATGTGCATGTGCAGTGGGCTGTGCGGAATCGTCGTGTTTACCTGGAGCGTTTTGCACAGAGTCGCCACCTTATGCCGCAGCTCCACGAGGTTGCCGTTGGCGACCTGTTCAAATCGAACAGCCAGCAGAGTCATTACACATGCTCGCTGCTCAGCAAGCATATTGATTTTGAAGGCAGCACAGGGCTGTCAGCAGTCAGCAGTCAGCATCTCACATCTACAGCGATAAAAAGCCGATGTGTTCGACACACATGGCGGGGCAGTAGACGACCTGGGAGGTCAGCTGCGGAGGCGCCTCCGTCAGACTCTCGTCGTCTGTTCCCTGCTCCACCTCACCCTGCACGACCCAATGCTTCCCGATGAACTCGTGTTTCCTGGTCCCATGCAGAGCTGCCGGTGCTGACTGGCAGCAGGCTGTCAATTATTTCGACTGGTCGCCATGTGTGCCGAAGCCTGCAGGCTATTATTCTGAGCAATTCCTTCCAGGAGGCATGCATGGCCGCCATATATTGGAACATTTCATAGGAAAGTAGCAACAAGGAAGAGTGCTCGCTCGCTGCCGGAGCCTGGCATGGCTTGTGAAGGAACCACAAGGTCAGCCAAAGTGCGTTGAACCACCCACAGCCTCTGCGCCGCCCGTGAGCAGCTGCACACCCCTCCTGGTGTACACCGGCCCCTGAGAACCACAAATGACAAAACATGCTTAAAGAAAGGACTCGCACCTGCGCCGCCGGCGGTGCTGCAGCCTCCTCCGCGCCGCCCATGAGCAGCTGCCACTCCTCTCGGTCCAGGCGCAGCACCTCCGTGTCGCCGTCCTCGTACACCACCTCGTGCAGCCCTTGCTGCATTGGAGAATCAAAAGATCGCTCTGCAAAACCAACCTAGTTTGTGAGAGAATAGTCGTCTGTGAAGCCACTGCAAGATCCTGGGTAGCTTTCCCTTTCCGCAGCAAGCCAGGATCCAGACATACACCAGAAGCGGGACGCAAGGGTACTCGATTGCCCTGCTTGTGACCAGCAAAGCCATGTCTGAGATGACGCTTCAGGAGTGTAGCAAAAGCACGCCTCGGGGGAGAAGCAAGTGACGCGGCCCAGGAAGTAGGAGTAGTGCTCGGGCCACAGCACCCCGATGCGCCGGCCCACCAGCTGCGCCCCCGTCAGCGGCACCTCCGGCCCTGTGGGCAGATCGCAGATGCCAGCTTTGGCGGTCCCGGCTTCTGCATGCGATTAGTGTGGCAAGCTGCGCCTGGCGGCTGATAGGCGGCCCCCTCGCACAGAGGCGCAGTGGGCAGCCAGGTTTCCCAAATGTGTGCCATCAGCATTTACAGTCGATGAGCCGATCACAACTGCCATGCAGACGAGGAGGGACAGCATAGGTGATGATTCAGGACGGCAAAGATGATTCAGGTGCGGGGCACGACACAAATGCCAGCAGGCAGTTTGTACCTGGTACCCACTCCTCCTGCAGGCTCGGCGGAACACCGGCACCGCCTGGCTTGACTCCGCCGCCGCCGGCGGCGGCGGCGGCGGCGTCTCCGGTTTTTGGTGCGCCCCAGCCGCTCGTCTTCTTGCCGCCGGCGGCCGTCTTCGCGGCCTTGGAGGGGCGCGCGCTGGCGACCGCAGGCGGCGGGGGCCGGCGCTTTCGCTCCAGCTCCACCGCGTCGTGACGAACGCGCCGGTGCAGAAGTCGCCGCCCGCCAGCAGCGCCGCTGGCGTCTTGCGCGCCCGCTTTGGCAGCGTCTGCGCAGTGTCAAATCAACACAATGCCGTCAAGTAGTGCAGTGGAACAGGCACTCTTTTCAGGCGTTGTTGCCAGCCAGCAGCGCTGCCGGCGTCTTGCGCGCCAACTTCGGCAGCGTCTGCGCAGCAGCATAAATCTACACCATGCCGTGAGGGATGGATCCTGATGCAGCTCAATCGTTCTGCTGTGTGCCATCTCCCGTAGTCACAGCTGCAATGCGCTTGCGAGTGTCTTTAGAGCAGATAAGCCACAACAGCCCGCCTCTGCTCGAGGAGCTCTCTGGCTGAAAACCAGGCTAAGCTGTAAGGGCCGTGAAACTCCCTACCTTGCCGGGCTGCTGCCCCTCGCCTGCTCCAGAGGTTGCCGGGCTGCCATCTGTCAGCTGGTCAGTCTGCAGCGCATACGAAGAGTCAGTTCAGCACGTTTTCTAAAACTGTGAGCGGCAATTGCCGATCACGAGTTGCAGCTGCGGCGACCGAGCCACAGATCCACCGTCTGGCAACCCACACGCATGCGCATTGTGACTGCTTCACCTCAGCGACGGAAAGAGACGAGTGGGAACACCTTCAGCGAAGGCAGCTCCCACAATAGGCCACGAGAAGTCACCTGGGCAAAGTCGGGGGTGAGGGAGGCGGCGGCATGGTGGCTGCCACGCCGGCCGCGCTGCTTGCGCCGCGCGCTGCCCACCAGGCGCTTGCCGCCCGCCACCGCGGCCGGCATCGGCGGCTCCAGCCACCCCGGCAGCTTGCCAGACGCCGCCGCCTTGCGCAGAGCCTGCATGGTGCAATTCATTGTGATGGTCGTGCTCTGAGTAAAGCAGTTCAGCGGCTCTTAATTGTGCTGGCATGCTACACAAGTGCCAGTATGGCAGCATGCAGCACGATGCAGGCGGCGCATCGCGACTGTAGTGACGCTTTGGCTTCCTGTCGACGGAGGCGACGCCGCACCTCGTCAAACTCCAGCAGGAACTTCTGAAACACCTTCTTGATGGCGCTGGACAGGGTGTCCGACCTGCAGGGATTAAAACACATGTATATCTGAGGAATTATCGTGTTTCATTAAGCTATTCGTCAATTTTGCGGCTTCGTATCGCGTGCAGTACGGGTGGTGACGCGACACGCTCGACCGCTGGACTTAGGCATACATGGTAGCAAAGTCGTGGTGGCGGCAGGCAGGCACTTCTAGGTGCATTTTTCTCAGCGGGGCTCCGAAAAAGCATATCGTACCTGTCAAATGAAAGCCCTCTGCCGATGGTCGCCCACTTTCTCGCTGCACACACCTGCATGCGGATTTTTTGACTTGTTGTATGCTTGTGCACCACATTCAGTACTGGGCATGATGTAGAGCCTCAGCAACCCAGATGGATCCAGCAGGACACGCCAATCGCCAGCAATACCCATAAACATGAAGAGTCACGCTGCTTAAGAGAACATCCGTTGAGAGGCTCAACGACTTGGCAGCCGCTGAACACGGCAGTAAGTGTCCGTTTTGTGCAGCATGTGTGTCCTCCGCCTCAAAACCCTGAACAGGCGCACCTCGTCATAGCCGCCGTGCTGCTGCACCATATTGAACAGCTTGTGTAGGTTGATGGGCTGCTTCTACAGAGCACAAAGTATGAAGGCTTGCACGCTGCTGCCAGCAGCATGGAACAGTTGAAAGCGCAGATTACAATCGTGACAGTTGCATGCGTGCTCCCGCTCTGGATTGCATAACCTACCTGGAAGGTCGGACATCTGCATGCACAAGAGGCAAATACTTTCGAAGCTCAGGTGCAGATTTCGAGTTGCTGCTGGCGCGTGGGCATATCCAACACTGTCAAGACATAGCATCCACTATTGACGCCACTGCTCATAGCAGCATGGCGGCAAAATCTGCAGGCCCTCTGTCGTGCATGGCACTGCATCAGGGCAGCAAGTCGAGGGGCTGGCAAGACACAAGACAGGACAAGCAGCGCCTGAAAAGCCATCCACCTCAGAAGGTGAGGAGGCTGCTCCCCCCAGGCCTGAAAGAAGTTGCTCAGCTGGTCCAGAAAGGCTTGCCCGTCTTCGATCTGCTCGTTGGCCACAGGCAGTGCCGGGGCAGCAGCATCCAGAATCGCGGGCCCCTGTGCTGACTCGATGTCCATTGCCCCTGAGGCATATTCATCTGCACCCGACACTGCCGAGCGTGGCTGCTGCGCCCCGGAGGCTGCAGCCGCTTTGGTGCCACGAATGCTGCGCGCTGCAAGAGAGCCGCCCGCCGAATTAGCCGCTAGAGTCATGTACTGGCTGCTGCCTGACGACTGCGCCTGCAGCTGCTGCTCGTCAGCCTCCGTGGCCATGCTGCTCGACAACAATTGCTCAGCCTTGAAGCTCTGCTCCAGTCAGTTGCGGATGAGTCGACCCAAGCGCATTGCTGTCTCACTGGACTCTCTCTGCAAATCTGCCCAAAGTTGATTTCGACTTTGTGTGCCGTGGGCTCAACGTGTCGCGTCAGCAACAGGGCTCAGAAACAACTGCTATGCACAGGCCAAGGAAAGAGATGCGTTCAGTTGTGGCCGGGCATCGCAAAGCTTGTGGACTTCAGGAAGCCGGAGTGGAAAGGCGTGCTGACAACTCGCCAACGCAATAGCCGGCGGAAACTCCAAGGCATCCCAGGGTTTGAAGTTCACGTCAGTGTCTTGGTGACAGAGAAGCGGTTGTGCACCATCATTTGTGAGCTGGTAGCAAGAGTGGTCACCGCTGCGCTGCTGTCATGCTGGCAACGCCTTGCTGAAGCTGCACGAGACGTGCGGCCGTGCGAAAATGCCATCATTGCGAGATTGGCAAAATGCACAAGACGGCTGCAGGGGGCATCATCAAACACGCTGTCATGTGAAGGCTGCGACGTGCACCAGGCATATGCTCCTGCTTTTCGAGAGTGGGAGAGACCTGCATTTGGACGCACGGTGGGGCGCACACCTTTTGCTTTAACTGGACACCCTGATGCAAAGCACTAGGCGGCCTCACAAGCACCGCCTTCGCTTTGTTTGGTCATTGCGTTCGGCGCTGCAGTGCAGCGCTGCATGGTCGAAGCAGCGCACCTCGCAGCATCAAGCGCGCAGCCGCCACGGTGACTGCTGCGGCAATGCGAATGCGCCATGCCGCCGGCGCCACCAACCTGACGAATCCACTCACTGATGAATTGCTGCCGGTTGCAGAACTTGAGTAGATGGGTGCTGGGAGACTGTGCACGCCATACAGAAGCAACATGTCGCATGACCCTGCCGCCACAGCAGCACCATGGGTGCCAGCTGCCCTGGTATTTGACATGGCACGCGATTGCAGCGGCGATGTATCACTTCGGCCACGCAAATTCATCCTCATTCTGCGCACGCCTATCTGGCTACCCTCATTCCCCATGGCAGGACTCAGCCATGCGCAACGGGCATCCAAGTGCGCTCGCAGGGATGAAGTGACACATCGACCAGAGATAGGTAGCGTGCTCCTGTCAGCCCTAGACTGCTTGATCAAGATTGTGGATTCATCTGGTCTGCGTCTTGCCGTATGCATGGTCTTCAAGTTGAGCTGCACCTCTCAACGTGAAGCATGAAACCTGACTGCACCATTGCTGCCCGCAGGAAGGCCGTCCGCAATTCAACCTTTGTACAGAACTTACGACGGAGAGACGCAAGTACACAAATGAGGATCAACACATCATTCGGCTTCTGTGCACATTCCGGAAGCAAGTTCAGCGCCGCAAAGCTGTACCACGTTAACTTTGCACTTGCAAATTCTGCTATCCGAAACCACCCGCACGCGCAGCAATTTACACACGCTCCTGCTCTGCGTTTCAGTTTGCACGACAGCATCCCAGCTTCCGCTTTAGGTGCAACCGCTGCACAGGCGTGGGGTGAGACTCTGTAGTACGCGCAAGACATCTAGATCACAGGGCGGCAGCTGCGATGGGGAAGCAGGCGCAGCAGTCCCGCAAATATGGCGCGCCGCTGTATGCGGCCGCCTGGCCGCAAGGCGACACAGTCTTTGTCGCAGGAGGTGGCGGCAAGAAAAGTAGTGGCATCAAAAACAGGTGTGTGGAGCTGCAATACTCATCCTTGCTTATCAACTCGACCTGTCCACGATGTGCAGCTGTGCTGCATGTGCCGCAATGCGTCCTGCCGATGCCCTCACTGCCAAGGTACCGCTGTTGCCGCAGGGTGGTGGCAGCCACAGTGGACGGCGAGCAGCTGTCGGACGAGGTGGCCGCCCTGGAGCTTGAGGACTGCCCCATCCGCATGGCGGCGCACCCGAGCGGCAGGGCGCTCGTGTTGGCACTCGGTGGCGGCGGCCTGTGCCGCGTGAACGTGGCGCGCCCCGATGGCAGTGGCGGAGCCCCGACGCTGTCCCTCGTCACAGGTAGTGGTTTTGTCGCTCTTGTATATCGAGAAGGTACTGTGCCGCGTGAATGTCGCGCGCCCCGACGGCGACGGCGGCACCCCGTCGCTGTCCCTCGTCACAGGTGGGGTTCCACACTTGCTGTTCTGGACAGGCGGCCTGTGCCGCATGAACTGGCGCGCCCCAATGGTGAAAGCGGCGCCCCGTCGCTGTCCCTCGTCACAGGTAGGGTCCCATATTCGTTCCTTTACTGTGTGTATTGTGCTGCGTGAACATTGCGCACCCCGACGGCGACGGCGGCACTCCCTCGCTGTCCCTGGTCACGGCTGGGCAAGGAGTGTCAGGTTGACCCCTGGACAAAGGCAGAATTGTTCTTGGACAGGGACGGCTTCGCGCAAAGGTTAGCTTGACAGAATCGATGCCTCCTGCGCAAGTCGCGCGGCGCACACCTCCCTCGGCAGCAGCGACGGCGACACTCGCAAACCGGAGTCGAGCCCCTTGTGCTGTCGCCCGCAAGCGTGGAGGCCGGTGTGCTGACGGCTTCCATAACGGGCTTGCAGAGTAGACGTTCTCATACCCTGAGTGTCACTCTACGCGCGGCGCACACTTCCCGGCTCTCCACTAGCATTTTCTGCGTGGTGCTCGACCGGGGAGGCAGGCGTGCTGGCGGCGCTGCCGGTGGTCAGGGGCTTCCCAGCTGCAGTGATGACAATCCCAAACCAGGACTTGAGCCGTACACGTTGGTCAGCGCAGGCGAGGAGGCGGGCGTGCTGGCGGCGCTGCCGGTGGTCAAGTGCCTGGCCTTCAGCGGCGACGGCCGGCTGCTGGCGATCGGCGGCGAGGACGGCGCCCTCACCGTGCTGGACTGGCCGACGCTGCGCACCCGCGTATCCCTAACGTGAGCTCCTCAAATTCGTCACTCTCTGTCAGGCGACCCCTGCTGCATGCGCGCATTGATGTCAGGCATGGCACTGGCGAGCTGCAGCAGCATCTGCGGCGCGTCCATCTTACGCGCCCTTGCCTGTCATCATCGCACCTGCTCCTCACGCCTGCATCATGCTCACTTTACACCTCCCTTCCGCATGTGTGCGTCTACCTGCATGCTAGGCGTGGCACCGAAGGTCCTAGACCCGTCTCGACCTCGGAAGGGTGCCGCTGCAGAGGCGTCGAGGTGCTTCCAAACAGACTGCGGGACACCGACTTCAGGCGTCCCCACCAGCAGCGTGGTGCTCATGCATCACCAAATTGTAACCCCAACCCTCAAAACCCTTGTTGCAGGGGCGACAAGGGGCTGCCAAATGGGCTGCGGGAAGTCGAATTCAACAGCGCCCCAGCAGCGGGTGAATGCCGTTCGGCGCAGGACTTGACACTTCAACAGATGGTTTGATGCCGCAGAGGCGACAAGGGGCTGCCGGACGGGCTGCGGGACATCGACTTCAGCGCGGCGCACCAGCAGCGGGTGGTGGCTGTGACCTGCGAGGATGGCTCCTGCAGCCTGTGGGACTGGCAGCGCGGCCTGCAGCTGCTGAAGCTGGCGCTGCCTGAAGGTGGGGCGCCGCTGTGAACCCAAATCCGTGTGGCTCAGCACTCTATAAGCCCCGCACTCATGAGCTCAGCTCGCTTTCGTGTTGAGAATTTCAAACCTAAGCATGGGCAAATGCTTGTTGGTGGTCACGTCTGGCATGCAGGCTCCATGTGGATGCTGCATTACTGGCACCCTTGTGCGGCAAACAGCGTGCCCCCTGCTGCATCGCGAATACTGCAGGTCGGCAGGACGTGAATTTCTCGACAGTCTGCAGCCATGCCAATTCTCTTAATGTGCGTGTGCAGACATGCGAAGGGGCTCCTTCAACAGGGCGCGCTTTGCGCGTGATGGCAGCCTGGGCCTCTACACGGTGGCCAACGCAGCCGGCATCGGCTATCTGCTGCACTGGGAACAGGTGTGTAATTTTTTACTTTGTGACGACCCTTCCACGCTCGTCTCCGACCCCTGCGCCAAGCCACAGAGGATGCTGCTGCACCGCAGCGCTCTCTGCTGCAGCTCTCTCTGCTGCAGCTCTGCCCTGCCAGTTCAGTGCACGAGGGGGCTGTGTGTCGGCCTACTTCTTTCCGATCTCTGCTGCAGAACCAGGAGGGGGACGTCATGCTGAAGCGGCGGGTGAAAGCGGTCGCCTCCGCCATCACCGCCTTTGACATTGGGCCCGAGGGCGGCGTCCTCGCCTTCGGCACCTCAGAAGGTGTCGGCTCCTGCACCCCACCCGAGACTGGCACATGCAGCACTGTCCTGATTGCCAGTCGTGATCGACACCGACCTTGGCAGATCCTCGTCAACAAGACCCCCATTCATAAGGCATGTTGCAGTGACAGGAGGTCGACCGGGTGCCTGCCCTCCCCACGAAACTCCATCAGACCCTGTTACCGCTCCACCTGACGATGGTCCTGCTGGCCGCAGGCGAGGTGCAGGCATGGTGGGCGGCGTCGCTCACGCGCCTGCGCCGCATCAAGCAGGCGCACATGGTGTTTGCCACCGCTGTCGCGGTTCCCGCCGGCGAGGCGGCGCTGCTGTCCGTGTCGGCAGACGCCTCGGCGTGCGTGGCGGCGGTCAAGAAGCGCAAGGATTTCGGCGCAAAAACCCTGCTGGTGCCGCTGCTGGTGCTGCTCTTGGCGGCGATCGTTTTCTATGTGCATTCGGTGCGCGGCGTTGGCCTGCACTGGCGGGGCACGCAGCATTTGCTGCGGGATCTGCGGGACCCGTACGACAGCAACGTCTGAGTTTATTGGGGAAGCTGCGGGACCCGTACGACAGCAACGTCTGAGTTTCCCCAAGGTTTCTAGATTTGGTCGGACGTCTGGTTTTGCACTTTTTACACTCTTTTTGGGGGACAGCCTGCGGCTGCGGTGCCTGGATCAATCTTTTCTGTCACGAATGTATGCCTTTGGCGGTGCTTTGATCCAGAGCTGAAGCTCTAATCTCTAAAGGCAGACGGCAGACGCATCGAATGAACATCCCCATTAAAACTTTGCATCTGCCATCGACAGCCCGCCGACCTCACTTCAATTCGATCTGCTCCAGCAGGCCGCTGATGGTGTCCCAGCTGTGACCACGCCGCTGCAGCCACATGACCAGCCGCCGCTTGCGCGTTTCGTGCGGCAGCCCGCGGCTCAGGTCCGCCTGCCGCCGTGCGCCCTCCAGCAGGTGGTGCCGCGGATCTGGCACAGTGTGAACGAATACGAGTGTGAAATGTGCAAAATCATCTGCTGGTTCAGCCTCACTTGGCTGCGACCCCCGACTCAGGTCCGCCTGCCGCCGCGGCTGTGCACCAGGTAACGAAACGTAAAAGAAAGTGTCATTTTCACCCTGGTTTAGCTTCACTTGGCAGCGGCCCGTAGCTCAGGTCCCCCTGCCACCGCGCGCTCTCCAACAGGTGGTGCCGCGGATCTGCATAGCGTACAAGAGAACAGAGAATCCAGAGTATCACATGGATATTGTGATGTTGTTTTGGCTGTACTGTGCGGCAGGCCCCGCGGGGCCTGCCGCACAGTACAGCCAGGTTCGCTTATTGCAACGCTCCCTCCAGCAGGTGGTGCCGCGGATCTGGCGGATTTGCAAACCATATATCAAAGCCTCTGCGCACATGGAAGCAATGCCGTGGGTGGCCAGCAGAGGCCAGTGCAGGGACGAGTTCCGCTTGCAAACCTGGGCGTCCAAAAGACATGACATCCAGCTTTCTGAGGGATGCTGCAAGCCCATGGAGCACACCGAATCTGGTGTCGACGGTGACTTCTTCATCCTCTTCGTCGGCCGCAGGGATTGCGATCCGCATGTCTTCGCCAAACACGCTTCTCAGGCCATGGTTGATGTCATCTGAAGTCAGGCCCTTGGCCATTAGCTCCTGCATCCACAACAAACTCCGTGAGAGGTTCCACTGAGAGGTTCCGCCTGCCGCTTGTCGTAGGAACTTCTGCCCAGTGGAGAGAACGATCCGCCCACCCTGAAGGGCTCGCTGGCACGGGTTGCCTTCTTGCATGGGCTGACAGCTCTGACATGTAGCTCTGTAAGTAGCGATGACGACTCACCCTGCGGATGCGGGAGGGCGCCCAGCGCGACTGCCGCCACTTGGACTGCGCAAACAGCTCCGCATACTCCCTGTTGTCCTGCATGCCCTGCGGTGCGCACCAAAGCGAAATAAATGATTTAAATTCGAAAACCCTTGCTCAGAGGAGACGGAGTTGGTGCCGCGTGCTTGTTTCCATGCATCATAATGCTTCAGCAGGCAAAGGGTCAGCATCTATGAGATGGCAATCACCGCCAGCCCTCAGGTGACGCTGGTGGCAGTCCCGCCGAGGAGTGTGTGGCTGAGAATTGCCGTTCCAAGCTCACCAGCTCCTGCAGTCGTTCCACGGCCGCGTCTATGGCGCCGGGGCCATGCTCCCGCTCCGCCAGCTTGTGGCGCAGCTCGCGCTCGGAGTGCGGCCGCCGCGACAGCATGCCCACGGCGGAGTTTGTGGCTTTGCGCTCCGCCTTGGCCCGCTTGTCGCTGCGTCAACCGGCAAATGTGGTTGCGCAGCCTGTGGCTGTGTTTGCAAACCTTATCCCAACACAAGCGCAGCCGGGCCATTGCCCCTGGAGACACCGCAGGTGTGCGCAAGCTGGCTGTGCAGCTCAAGCCAGGATTCCACCTGCCCATGGTGGCTAATGCATGATCACATGTCAGCAACGGCAGACCTACCTCGCTTTGAAAGGGCTCAGGGAGTCGTCATTATCTGCGGGCTCGTCTGGCTGGTGCGCCTCGTCATCATCATCAGGCTGTCCCTTCCCAACGTCCTGCCACCGGACAGCGCTGGTGTGCATCAGGAATTGTTGCCGCTGCCGGATGCTGGCCACACCCCATGCCGCAAAGGTCCTCAGGTCGTGAGCTGGACCGCATAACGAGGTGCGGCACGTCCATGCTGTCTGTGCTGAGTGCGCAGAGGCTGTTGTGCAGCGCAAGGCGGCGTTGGGTGCTCGCTGCCAACAGCGCAGCGATAGTAATCTGCAGCACACTGTGCTGTGGTAGAAGCACTGAGGACCGCCGCGCAGCATTTCGACACCGCAGAATGGGTCCAGATGTTGCTGGACGTGCGTTTGAGGCGAGCTGCAAACAAATTTTGATGTTTGAGTTTCCTGAGCGCAAGTTCTTCCGGAACTCCGCAACATCTGCTCCGGGACAGCGCACAGATTGCATCTGCTGTGCCTGTGCACATTTAAACAGCGACACAGAAAATTCAAGACAGCTCGAAATCGGAGCTCGCCGCAGGCGATCTGTACAATCAGCATCTGGCTCTAGACCGTGCGCATTAAATCCCAAATCGCTTGAGGACATGCGGCCACTGCTCAGAGCGCGTGGCTCACTGACTCAGGTATGCCATGTGATTCAATTTACTACAGATAATGACTGCTGATGGCTGCATATCAGCCTCGGAAATGGACTACGGCCGCGAGCGCGCAGCCAAGTTGCTTGGGAAAATTTGTGTGCAGCCGTTGACGGCGTATTTGCTGCAAGACCTGGTCTGCTTCATCCCTGAATTCAAACACCTGGACGAGGACATGCGGCGGTACCAAAATGCGCAACATCCCGAGCCCTCACTGAGGGTCTTCAAATCGTCCAGCGGGCGGCACAGGTGTGCTCATCCATTGCTTGGGTGCACACTGTGCGCAACATGATCGAGTCGAACTTGCATCCAGCCGCTGAAATGGGGTCGGGTGTTGAGGTGTCAGCTGACTGAAGGTGGACTGGCCATGCCATGCAGACGCTGGTGACAGAGGACATTCCGACGAGATTGTGCCGCACATTCGAAGTGGCGCTGCAGAGTAATGGACTTCTGGAGCCATGGTTTCCAGACGACTCAGGAAATATCAGCAAGGCAGCCTTCGGCTCGTCCCGATGCTGCTGTGAAGACGCTCCTGTCACGCTTGAGCTTGGGGCTAAGCCAGTCCTGCAACAATCGGCTTTATTCGGCTGTGACGCAGGTGTCGGAGCTGCTGGATCCACAGGGCGCAGGCATCGCATGCCTCAACGCAGTCGCTCGCCCCCAGTGGTACATTGCCGACTACTCCGCACCGCGCATCGCTGGTCTCCGCATTCCGGCGGAGCAGCTGACGTTCGACTGCCGCGGGCGGCTACATGCTCATCTGGACTCATCTGGAGCAGCCTGCTCCAGATGAGCGCGCTGCTGGCAGCAGCGCGCTCATTGACGTGGCTCTGGTCGAGTCGTGCTTGGACTATGCCTCGGCAATCCCGCGCCTCGGCCAGCAGCTCGCCTCCATCAGCTTTTCCTCTGGGCCGCATTGGAAATGGAGCAAACCTCCACTACGCGGATCGGGCGGCTGTTTGTGCCGCGGCAGTGTCGAGCGCAGAGGAATGCAGCAGAGCTTCAAAAGACGCGCATCGACTGTGACTCTCAAGTTCTGTTAGAGCTCTTCTGATGTGACACATCACGGCACTTCTGAAGTCGTAGAGACTGACAGCAGCGCAGCATGTCGTCTTTGACTTGACGATGCATGATCAGTAGGGCAGTCACCTTAGAAGCTGGTACGGTTGACGATTTGAGGGAATGTGGTCAACATGCATGTCGAATGGCTCCAGCGTTTGAGACGTCGTCATTAATGCAATAGATGCGCCTTTTCCAGCCGCTTGTTGTTGCATCTGCCTGAGGCTGCGCAGCATGCACCAGTGGCCTCTGCAGAACTGGCCGAGTTACCACAGCAAACAGAAGAACCGATGCATGCGCCAGTATCATGAACGCTGACAATACTTCCCACCACTCCATCCTTGGGTCGGCTGCACTGCACGGCAAGGATGTTAAAGACGGCTCAATTTCAAGCCTCGAAGCATGGCGAGGTCGCGAGAGCAAGTTTTGGGTGAGTGCTCGCTGCCAGCGGCGCGCTGCCAGCGGCGCGGCGACGGCGCACGGCAGCGTGCTGCACTTTGGCAGAAGCAATTGCAACTGCCGCGCTGCACCCCGACACGATGAAACGAACCTCATGCTGCGCAAGCTGCGCTGAGGAGTTTGTCGCAACCACAAGCTGGACTTGACAGGGCGTGATGTGGTGGTGTGTGCTTATGTCGGAAAACTCCGAGACAAACACTCTTGAGATGTTCTCGAATTCTCCGCCAGATCACACTTGCAATTGCTCCCAACGTGCATCGCCAGCATCATCTGCAGAGCGTTGTGAGCAGCATGGACCTCCGCAGCTCCCCGCAAGCGGTCTCCACATCCGGTCGCTGTGCCAATCCGCTGCCGAATGTGGCGTCGCTGAGGACACGCAGTCGCCGGTCGCAAAGGCTGCAAGTGTGTGCAGCACTCAAAGAGGTGCGTTGCAGTCCAATCGAGTACCTGCAGATGTGTCTTGATGCCAGCCGAGATCAGATCTGCCGCCAAGCCTGCCTGCGACATGCACGCCGGCGGCAATGCCAGGCGCCACGTGTCTGAACTGACACAACACCGCCGCTGCGGTGCAGAAACAAGGGCTGGCAGTGGCGTGGAAGCAGGGCCCCGACGAGATCCTGGTGCGGGTGCCGATCGCCGAGGGAATCCGCGGCAAGGACGTGCAGTGGGAGGTGCACCCTGCGCGGCTGCGGCTGGCGGTCAAAGACGAGGTCCTGCTGGAGGGCGACTTTGGCGGCCACCGCGTCGAGCTCGACGGTAAGGATGCGAAAAGCTATGGCATGCTGCAGCTTCGATGCACAATTGCGTCCTGCCAGACAGCACCCCGCATGTCAGGGCAGGTGCAGGGGCAGGATCTGACGGCGTGTCAGCAGTAGACCTTTCACTGGACGCGGCCGCCAGCATCGCCCCTGGCGCTGGAGCAGTCCAGCTGAAGCAGTCTGGCGCCCCGCTGCAGGCTGCTTCTGGAGCCTCGAGGAGGAGGGCGGCCAGCGCTTCGTGGAGATCAACATCGAGAAGGGGCGGCAGGAGGAGTGGCAGCAGATTTTAGAGTCGGACAGCTCGGCGTCGGCTGCGGCGGCCGTCACGACGGACGTGTTCATGGACCTGGAGGAGGACGGCAAACCCATCGGGCGCGTAACGCTGGGCCTGTTTGGCGACGTGGCGCCGCGGACGGCGGAGAACTTTCGGGCGCTCACGACCGGCGAAAAGGTGCTCGAGATCCGCGAGGAGGATACAGCAGTTTGTTGTCCTGCCAGCGTCCCGATGGCCGGTACGTCAGCAGATATGCTGCAGAGTCTGGTGTGGAATTGCCTTTTGGCGAGGGACCTGAGGCTCAGATCAATGTCAAATGCATGACCAGATGCGTGGCTCATCGTGCATGCATTGCTGGCTGTGCAGGGCTCCACCGCGGATGGAACGCCGCTGCACTACAAGGGCAGCACCTTCCACCGCATCATCCCTGGATTCATGATCCAAGCAGGAGACTTCACACATGGTGCGCCTACGTGCTGCTTCGCACAGCTTGCGCTGCTTGGTGGTGTGTTTGCTAACCAAGCTCAGGTTGTTGAGAGTGGTGCATGCGGCGGTGTGAGGACCATGGTCCACTCGTTGTCGTGCAGGCGATGGCACAGGCGGCGAGTCAATATACGGCGGGCCTTTCGAGGTGCGCAACTGTCAGAAGAATTGCGTCCTGGTCATGTGTGTGATCACTTCAAGTTCCCGATGCGGCACCAGACATTGGCGACATCAAGTGTCACTTGCCTTTCAGGACGAGAATTTCGGCATCGCCCACGACGCAGGCTTCCTGCTGTCCATGGCCAATGCTGGTGTGGTGCCTTCTGTGCTTTCACATGCAGCTTTCAGGCTGAGCTTGAAGCTGTTTGCATTGACGCAATCACCCAATATTGCTGTGAAAGCAGAAAGGTGAAAGTGAAACTGGCGACTGTACGCTCATCATTGAAAACGTGCAGGTCCAGACACAAATGGCAGCCAGTTCTTCATCACTTTGAACCAGACACCGCACCTCAACGGCAAGCACACCGTGTTCGGCAAGGTGCGCAGAGTTCAATTGCAGCATGTCGCTATTTGATCCATAATTCGCGGGATGACTCTATGCCTGCTGATTCCCCTAACGGTTTGCCACGACACTCAGAGCAACCCGCAGCAGTGCACGCACCCGCAGCAGCTCAAACTCAGGACACTCGTTCATTCTGCACGCTTCATGATGTGCTGCCTTAAAATCTGCAGGTGATCAGCGGCTTTGACATCGTCAGCCGCGTCGCGCACGCGGGGTCGCCCGACGGCAAGCCCGGCAGGAAGATCGTCATTGCGGACTGTGGCGCTCTGGACGCCGCAGACGTGGTTGCAGAGCAGTTTGAGGAGAAGCTGCTGGGCGTCCCAGCGGGCGGGCCAGCATGACGTCGTTGATGCTTCTTCACAAGCGAAGTTGGGCTGTCTGCAAGTAGCTAGTTGGGCAATTGGTGGTTCATGGATCAGTTCAACTTGTGCTGACAATTCTGCAACCTCTGAATCAATATACTAGTGAAGGGTACAACAGCTGCCGCCGCAACAGCAGCATCATCACATGGGATGTTAGCTTCGATTCCAGTGCCTGGCAGCTTCGAACACCCAGGCGCACTCAAAGTCATCAGTGACAAATTCGGCCTGCGCCTTGTCCGAGGACGCCGCCGACGTCATGAAATCGCCGATTTTGGCGTCGCCGCCAGGACGCTAGCGCGCAAAGGTTCGTCCAGGCAGCTCGCTCAGGGCAAAAACCCTGCTGTTGATCTTGACGACGCCCTATGCAGGTGCAGCAAATACCAAGGTGTGAGCACGGGGTCGGACAATGTCTGCAGCCGCCATACCGAAAATCTCTGCACCTGAACGCCACAGCAAAAGTCCCAATTTCCAGGCTTGCCGCTGACAAGGGAGGCTTGGCCAGTGGAATTGCGATCACCATCCAGCCCCGAGGCACCCGCCCGAGACCTCTGTCGTCCAGGGACCTGGATCCTCACATGCATTTGCAGGGTTTGTGGGCCCTCACCTCGGCGCCCGGCTGCGTCTGCGGCATGACGAGGTACCGCAGCGCCGGCAGCGCGGCCGCCAGCTCTGCCACTTCTGCCGCCGTCAACGGGTCGGGGAGGTCAGGACGGTGGCCGTTTGCTACGCTGCGCTGCGGGTCTGCCTGGAACACGTACAGCCGCTGCAGAGTGGCCAAGTGGCGCAGCCCATCGGTGGTCAGGCCGCTGTGCAGCCGTAGATCGAGGTAGGTGAGGCCGCTGCACCCCGAGATCGCCAGAAAAGGAAGGCGAACTCTCATCTCAATCCTGCTTTCCCTAATATACAAGCGTTGGGCTGCGCCTGATGTCCGCCGCATGCTTGTGAAACAAGCATCGGCAAGACTCTAGGCCGCTAGTTCAAGCGGCCAAGGTGTCGCTTTTAGAGCGCAAATGGAGCACTTGTGAGCTGCACCTCTGGCAATGCAACCACCTTCCAGTGTGTAAGGACACATGATCGCATGGCGAAGCCGTTAGCCGGCCTTGGGTTTAGGGTTTCCTTGGCAGGACACCACTCGAAAAGGCGCTACTGGAGGGCCACCAATCGGCGTGCCCAAGAGTCAGCTCTGTGTGGCATCAGCGCGCTTGCCTGCACAGCGGCGTCCGCATGGGAGAACCCCTGCCGATGGGGGTTCAGCACCCCGCCTTGAGGGTGTGTGATGGCATCCCTCACGCCGCCCTCCAGACGCAGTGCCGCCAGTTGTGGCAGCTGCGCCAGCACCTGGGGTGTAGGAAAAAGGTTGCAAGGCTCCTTACTGAAAGCGAAACAGACCGACTTCGACCGTCAGGCGGGTTCATGGCTGTGCTTCAGGCTGGTTCAATGCTGTGAGAAGTCGATTACCGTCGACTGAGATCCTCAATCTGTAAGCGACGCACCGTCAGCTTTACTGCGACCTCAGGCGCTCTGACTTCCAGGGCCTGGAGGTCAAGGCGCCGCAGCTTCGACAGCCGCGGCAGGCCGTCAATCTGCGCGCATGGAGATCAAAAATGTCACATGATTACGAGGTGCGCATCGACAACCTGCCAGGGTCTGCAGGTTGAGCTGCTGCAGCTTCGACAGCCGCGCCAGCCCGTCAATCTGCGAGCATGGAGAATATTGTTGCGAATACGAGGTGCGCATAAAAGACGACGCAGGCCTTGCAGATCGAGGAGGCCGTTTCTCCGCGCTGTGCACGGCGCGGCCGGCAGTCAGTGGCAGTCAAGCCGCATGTTTTGAGTCATCTCTTGCAAAGTGCTTGGTGCGAATGCAACTGTTGTGCCCGGCAATGAGCTGGCAGCTGAAGATGGGAATACGTTCTTGTACTAGGGTGGTGGTGGCGGGGATGGGAACTGAACAGCTGTTCTGCATTCCTTCACGCGTTGAAGGCGCATGTTTCGAATGAGAATGGCCACATGCAACTGTCGAGCTCATGGACAGGAAAGGAAGGGGATTTCTGCGGTGTTGTGTCAAACTGAGAAGCGCACCGGGAATGCCAGGAGCGGCACAACAAGCAGCTGCTCCAAGGTGGCGAATTCCGCGATGAATGGATAGGGATACAAACAGATAATACACAACTACGGATAACGACAAAAGCATTCTGCAAAGCGCACCGGGAACGCCAGGAGCGGCACCACGAGCAGCTGCTCTAGATTGACGAACCTCGTCAGCGGGCTGCGGTTTATCTCCGGGTCCAAGTCCAGACACGCCTTGCCCGCCAGCACCGGCGCGAGCCGCAGCGCCGTCAGCTGCCGCTGGAAGCGCTCGTTGACCAGCACGTCACGGTGCACCTGTCGACGAGTAGGACGGCGTGACCGTCAACGCTCACGCCGTGGTGCGTCAGCTGCAGGCACTGCAGTTTGGAGAGGCGGCGCAGCGCCGACAGCGAGGTCAAGCGGCCGCCCTCCGTGAGCTAGTCGTCCAGAGTTGACAGCGCCGTCAAATGCGTGATCGCCTGCGCAGGCGGCGCAGCAAGCGTGGTTGTCAACACTCATTGCAGCAATGCTCATTGCCGCAGGTGTGTTGTCAATGCTGTCGAAGACATGTGGCAGTTGATGGGCTGTCTCTGCGATGATGTGCACACCGCCGCACATCATGCTATCACCCATGAGGAACCAGGAAGGTGTGCAGGTGCTAATTGGCATGGACGCCAGGCGAGAGGGCATGCCAGTGGCGGTGCAGTGCTGGCCGGCTCGCTCAACGCTGCCAAGCATGGGCGCCATGCAGTTTGTGTTGGAAGTCTAGATGACTGGATGAGTCACCTGGAAGTCGCAGACAATGGGCAGCACTGACGCAGCGTAGTCACGGCTTCGGGCGCTGTGTCGGGTCCGGGGCCACTCCTCGCTGCGCAGCCGCAAAGCGTGCAGGTCGCGACGACCCAGGACAGCCTGGGCAGCGCCGCCAGCGGCTGCAGGCTGGTGAGGCCGCCGAGCTCGACGGCGCGGAGTGAGGTGCGCGCCTGCAGTAGGGAAGATCAACTGAACGAAATTGGAGAGGTTACCTAGACTGACTGGATACTGACAGTTACTGAATAAACTGGGCACTGGAACGACAAGACATTGACTCCAGACAAGACATTGACTCCAGACAGCCCTGCCTGCAGCGCGAGCGCGAGGCCCGCCGCCGTGGCGGGCACACCGATGCAGGCATATGCCGCCGATGGTCGCCGGCGTGAGCTCTAACAGTTCCATCTGCGCCGCTGGCGGCGGCGGCGCAGGCTGCATAGAAAGAACAGCAGCGCTCGAGGACTGCATGAAACATGGGTGCCGTTCCGGATCTCAGTACCTTTCATAGGCCTGGTAATCATCCGTTCGGACATTCTAGTGCATGTAAGCGGACGCTCTTGGCGGTGGACGCAGCCTGCAGGAATTGCGCGTCGTCGGCGTCTCCCTTAGCGGTGGTCAGCCTTCGAGCTGCAGCAGCAAACGATCTGCAGACGGTTCTTGCGGAGGCAAGATCTCTGCGGCTGTCAAGCTGGAGCAGGATCTCGTAGACCAGCTCGGGCGGCATTTCCAACCACTGCAGGTGCTCCGACATGACTGATCAAATATCAAGGCGTCGCGCTAGGTTATTGGACTGCTTGCTTAAATTTGTGCGAGCAATCATCGCACAATGCAACAGCTTTGATGCAGAATGCAGTTTCGCTGCAGGGCGGTTAAGTTCGGCGGTTTGTTCAGCGGCAACTGGCAGGTGCCATCCGCGGCTGTGTTCTGCGCGTCGGCGTCTTGCCGTCCAGTTGCTGTGCACCCAGATCTACCACCCTTGGTACCTCATTAAACCTGAAGAACCTGGGAGTCCAGTCAAAAAGCGCCGGAGGATCGCTCTTGAAGCGCTGCCAGTTCCGCAGAAGTGCGGCAGGGAAGCCGTGATGTCTCTGGCTGCTCTGACAGGATGCAGCACAGCAGGGGTTGAACCCAGCAGAACATTTGCAGTGTGTACAACATCACAATCCTCTGCAGTAGAATACAGGGCTGAGTGAATGATGTTCGCCGTCTGGCTCCCTCTGGAAACACAACATCTAAAGCCGCCGTTGCCGCCGCCGCAGCCGTTGCCACGGCTCTGGCTTCCTCCTGGTCATCAGACCCAACCGATGAAGCGCATCTATGTAACATCTTGCCAGGACATCCATGCCTGCAGCCACAAACCGCCTCGACGTTGAGCAGTGGTGACAAGGCATTTGTCGGAACATTGCTGAGGCAGCGGACAGCTGCTGTGTGTACCAGGAAAGCGCTCTGCTGTGCCACAGTGTTCCAGGTGAAAGTGCAATCCAACGTCATGACAAGACTGCGAGCGGGAGGGAGCAGAGCAGTCAATGTTGAATGACTGCAGCTCACCGGCAGCATTGGGATGAAGAGCATCCGGCATCAGCGCCCCGTCTATGTGCCCGTTCGTGATGAAGCCCTCATTGCAGGAGACGTAGGTCACGTTTCCCTCGCCGGCAGCCGCCGTCTCCATGTGATCGTTGATGAAGTCGATGCCCTGCGTGGACAGCAGTTGAGCCTTGAACATATGTTGCTGTGACGGCCAAAGTGATTCGAAAGAACCCGTTGCAGTGGCACTGAGCAGAAGTATCTGCAGAGAGCGCAATCTGCCAGCATAGCAAAGACTGGCAAAAGTATGAGAGGCAGCACCTTTGAATACTTGTTGGGCCATGCGTATTTGTCAGAAGCTCGTGCCCCGCGAGGCAGCACCGCCGCCAGGAGCACATGCGTGCTGGGCAGGCGGTTGCGCAGCAGCCCCACAATCGCCGTCAACCTGCACACCAGCCGACATTGTTTGCTTCCCCATTCAGCGAGGCATGCACTGCGCCTGCATTGCATCTGAATGGGCTGCGGGACCGTATAGCAACCAGCGATCAGATCGCCAAAGAGATATCCACTCCCAGGACATTCTGCGTGCCAACCGCATGAGGAGTCGTAGTCAAGAAGGGAGGACATAAACCTTCTGACAGCGTCCGGGGCCGCATCTGTGGGGTCCTTGTTGACTCTGGCAAATGCGCCCAAATCATTCGTGCCAATGAGCAGGATGGCGGCCTTGGGCTGGTGCTGTGGCGCCGGCACCTCGCCATTGTCCAGCCGCCACAGCAGGTGGCCCGTCTGGTCGCCTGCACTGTGCAGGATGCCGCGGATTCAACGCATAACATGTTGAGATAGCGTGCCAAGGATCCCTGATTGCCAAGGCCGCCTGAGTGAGAGCGATGAGTGTGCAGGAGCTGCTTGGTTGTGCCACGTCCTAAGTGCCGAAAAAGTGTGCAGAGGTAATTCGCCTGAGATGGCGAGCAGCGCGGTGCGGAAGCTGCCGAACCGCTTCTTGAAGGACTTGGCGCACTCAGGGCACTCCTTGTCCTTATTGCTGCATGGCTTCCCCATCTCCGTGCCGCGCCACCGCTCCGTGATCGAGTCCCCGTAGAAGAGGTACTCGAAGCCCTGCGGCAGCGGGCGGGTGACGATGTGGATTGCAGCGAAAAGTGAAGTTTGACCCTTCCAATACAGCCGCGTTGCTGGGCTGCCAGTCGGCCCAGCGTTACATTGACGCCCTGTGCAAAGCACTGCAATGCGCAGCGGGATCTGATTGCATTCGTCAGGTGTGATGTGGCGTTTCAAAGGAATGAAGCGTCCGGGCACCTTGCCGGCGTCGCCTTTGGCCACCTCCTTCACGAGCTGCTGCTGCAGCGACCGCCACTCAGGAGTGTCGCGCGGCCCGATGCCAGGCAGTGATTTTAGAGTCAGGTGCGACGGTGAGTCGAAGGGGGAGGTGCCATTTGCAAGGCGCCCCGCGCGCGCGATTGCGGCGTGTGGCGCGACGAAGCTGTCGTAGCCCTTGAACAGCAGCAGCGCCGCCAGCGAGGCGAAGACCAGCACTGCGGGTGTGGAGCGCGCAGTCAGTGCTTGCCGGAGTACCTAGTTGCATGAGACAGGCAGTGTTGTGCATGATCAGCTGCTCCATCCCCACACCTGCCATGACGCTGGGCGGCCCCGGCGCGCCCGTCTGCAGCACAGCGCGCTGCCGCGCTGCTGCCGCGGGCATCGCGCCCGCTGGTCAGAAGCTACACCGCAAGGAGGGGTGATTGTCTAGCCTTCGGCATTGAATCTGCTGTTTGCAGCGTATTTGAGAGCAGTGTTCAAGATTCCATCTGAAGAGTTGGAAGACGGTGTCGGAGATCACGCGATATCACAATTTCTCGAGCAAACGATCGAGGTCCGCGTGGCTTTGTGACTTACCAAAAACACTCAGGAGATCACAGAAAGCGCAAGTGAGTGTTTGTTTGACAACATCCGCTTGGACTGGCAACTTGCGCAGAACCCCTCGTGATACGTAATCTCCAGAGTCATCCCTCGCCTCACTGCCTGAACAACCCCACACTCGGAAGAAGTCTAGGTGGACTGGCAGTCAATTGTGAGCTGGCACACTGCGTAAACGGCTGCGATTGACCCTCGCCAGTGGCTTGGCAGATAGCTGGGCGAGGTACTGCGCCACTCGCTGGCAGGCAGACGGTTGCAGAAGCACACGTTGTGCACTTCAGGAGAACCCGACCTCAGAGCTAGGGCCACAGCACCTCGCTGCAGAATTCGAGCTGTACGCTGCTGCAGCCTGCACTGTGTTATTGTGCAGATTGTTGTGCGGTACGCCACCAGACGCGAGCGCGCAGTTACTGCCGCTGAGTGGCAAGCCCCAGTACCTCCCTGGCCGAGGACGCCGTCAGCGCCTGAGCTTCGCCTCGGCAGCCCCAGCAGCAGCGTGAGCAGCGGCAACATTCGCACTGTGCAGCAGCGCTGCGCAGCCTCGGGCGCCGCGGGGCCGCGCCTCGCCAACAGTAGAGAATTGTCAAAGCAAACACCGCGCTGCCATGCGCCAGCTCCGGGCAATCTTCAGGAGCGGAGACAGTTCGCAACGCAGCCTGGACACATCACAGCCGGCGCAGCCAGCCACGTTGCCCGACGAGGAGGACTCCGGGTGAGTGACGCACAGAGGCCTTTTGTAGTGGATGAGTATGTGCAGAGCATGGTGGATGCGGCAATGCAAGGCCTGGCTAGTCGGATCGTGCAGTGGCGCACGGTGCGCAGTGCGATGCTTGCCGGACGGCTACACGCGCCGCGTGTCCGGTCCTGCCACTTGCACGTTTGCTCGCTTGCAACGTGCCTGGCTCAGGCTGGGTGCAGAGGCAGGCTCGATATGGTGCTTCAGCTGCCAACTCTGGTTTTGATCCAAGCTCCAACGGTTCAGGCAGCCTGCTTGGGGCTGCAGCATTTCCTCGCCTCCTTCCACCAAGCATGTGTGTCAGACTCAGCGCAAGCCCTGCCTGTGATCTGAAGCTCCTCTGGCCTGCCGACCCTTCAGAGACGGAGCCCGAGCCGTATTTGACGGTGCCACAGTAGCTCTGCAGAGCCCTGCTCCGTCAGCAGGCCAGCATGCACCATAACAGACTGGCCGCCGGAAAATATCAGCGGTTCGGCGTTGCTCGGTGTCAGCAGAGCAGGCACCAGCTTGAGCTCACAGCACGAGCGACACGCTCGGATACTCTTTCCACGCAGGGTGACGGAGGCGGTGCCGCAGCCGCCGGCGGCCATCACGGTGGCGGCCAGCCTGAAGGGCGACCCTGGCGCGCTCGCGGCGATGCCGGTGGGCACGCGCCGTGCCAGCTCCGGCGGCAAGGGCGCCCTGGCGCCCAGCAGCTTCTACTGCCCCATCAGCATGGAGCTCATGGGCGACCCGTGCATGCTCGCCACGGGGCACACCTACGAGCGGGTGCGTCCGGGCGGCTTTTGCTTTTGTGCTCCCAAGCATCATGCCGCCGCCTGCGGGCAGCATGCTGCTGCAGGGCTCGCCAAGGCCTGAGCATGGCAAACTCCTGCCATCAACATCTGCAGCACAACCGTTTGCAGTCTAGGGGACATTGATCAGCAACTCTGGTACTGGATCTTGACTGGTACACTGTACTGTACACGCAGGTCTGCATCGAGCGGTGGTTGCAACAGGGCAACAGGACGTGCCCGGTGACGGGCATGCGGTTGCGGCATCTGGAGCTCACGCCCAACTTCGCCCTGCGCGTCGCAGTGCAGGCGCGTTACGCCGCTCGCACCTCACGCATGTTGTGTCTGACTTTCTCATCGAAGTACATGAAGCTTGTCCTCCTCTAGCAGCGTGGAGGCCGGGCATCATGTCCTTGTGCTTGGAGTTGAATGGGTTGGCATGTTTCCATACCTGGCTCTCTGGACACCAGCTTGTAATCTGGCTCTGTTGACATCAGATTGTCCTTGGCGTGCGCAGGAGTGGGCATCCGCAAATGGCGTGGCGCTGCCAGTGCGGGACCAGCGGGCAAACACGACATCGTACTACCGCTTTGAGGAGGAGGTTCCCACCAACATTCTTCAAGTGGGTTGCGCGTTCAGCTCCTGCATCAACAGTGCAGTTGTCCTTGCAGAGATGCTGTGCATAGCATCTCCCAGATCAGTTGGCATGCAACGACAGCAGCACAGATTTGCTCTGCTGTGGCAATCGTACACTTCGAAGATCATCTGTGGGCAGGAGGACTGGGCTTTGCACGCCTCTTCCAATGGATCAGTTTATAACCACCCTTGCAGGAAAGGTCACAAGTCACTCTTGCCTCTGAACAGGGGCACGACGAGATCGTGTGGGCGGTGGAGGTCGCGGGGCACCGCCTCTTCTCCGCGTCAGCAGACAAGACGATCCGGGTGTGGGACATCGAGTCGCGCCGCTGCGAGCGCGTGCTGGAGGACCACTCGCGCCCCGTGCTGTCGCTCGCCTGCGCTGACGGCAAGCTCTTTTCCGGCTCCTACGACTACAGCATCAAGGTGAGGCTTTGCACTCTTATTGCCACCCGCGGCCTTCAAACTTGGTTTTGGCGCTCGTAACCGCAACCCGTCATTCTGAACGTCAAGGAAGCTTTCAATGTTGATTTGATCGACCACACTCTGCAATATATTCCCACAGGTGTGGAGCCTGGAGACGCTGGGGCGGGTGAAGACGCTGACGGGGCACACGGACGCTGTGCGCGCCCTTGCCGTCTCCAATGGCCGCCTGTTCTCCGGCTCCTACGACGGCAGCGTCAAGGTGGGCTGCGCCCTGCCCTGCTGTCGTACATCCCATGAGTCATCGCACTGGTGTTGTGCATTTGTGAGTCATTGCGAGTCCTGGCCTGAAGCCTCAGCTGCACAATCAGCTGCAAGCTCCTGCGGCAGCGGGGTGCGGAGTCCGGCACAGCACTGCTGCTTGAGGTGCTGGGTTCTATCCCCAGTAGCCGCCAGGGCGCAGTGGCGCGAGCGCTTTCAGACACTGGAGGTGGTGCTGGAGGCGGTATTCCCAGTGCACCAGCCATCACGCATCAGCCAATCCACTCGAGCACGCCGAAGCAGTCCGGACATCGTCCTTGACTGCGGTGCGCCAGGTGTGGGACATCGCCAAGCTGGAGTGCATCGACACGCTCAAGGGGCACAGCGGCCCGGTGCGCACCCTGGTCTACTCCGGCGGCCGCATGTTCAGCGGCTCCTACGACAAGACCGTGCGCGTGTGGGACGTGGAAACCCTCAAGTGCCTCGCCACGCTGCAAGGTGCCGCCGCTCCTGTTGGGTTCCGTGCATGAAGATTTGGAACCCTCTTTGGATGCCGCTGCTCTGGCCGCGACATGGCGGTCCCCGCTGGAGGCAGTCTCTCCTGCGACAGTGCCTGGATCTCCACGCAGCTTTCAAGCTGCCGCAGATTGGGCGAGGGAGGGGTGGCGCTGCAAAGCTCAAGACTGTCGCTGGCTTGGCAGCGCATGACGTCGTTCTTTGCAACCTGCTGCAGGCCACAGCGGCGCCGTGCGGGCGCTGTCAGCCAGCCCCACCAAGGTGTTCTCCGGCTCGGACGACACCACCATCAAGGCGCGTGCCATTTGCAACGTTTGCAACAACAATGGGCAAAACTCTTTTGTCGCATCTGCTGTACACGCTTGCCTCATGACCTTGAGCTTATGATGCCCTTCGAATGTCCTCACTGCATGTGAGCCAAGCGCACCTGCTCAAGTGTGGGACTTGAGGATGCTGCAGTGCATGAAGACGCTGGAGAAGCGCACAGCAACACTGACAGATAGCGTTCTCATGCCGGCACATCCCTTATCTGAGCGTTATCTTAGCGCGCGTGCACACGGCAGGTGTGGGACTCGGGGACGCTGCAGTGCATGAAGACGCTGGAGGGGCACGAGGACAATGTGCGCGTGTTGGCAGTGGGCGACCGCCACGTCTTCTCCGGCTCCTGGGACAAGACGATCCGCGTGTGGGACCTGGAGACGCTGGAGTGCACCAAGGTACATCAATGCCCTCCTATTTCTGCACCCCTTCGTCCGGTTGGCGCGCTGCTCGGCAATGCCAATGGGGGCTTGCAGCTCGGCCTCTGCCCTCGTGTCCTCGCATCCGTTGCATCTGTCGCCTTGCGGTTCGCCGCTGATGCAGCACGCTGGCACTCAGTGAAGACGAAGTGGCGACGGCTGCAATGTTTGGCTGGCAGCTGGCATGCAGTGCATGTACTCGTCTGACAAAACTTGAGCAGAGGTTACCCAGCTGCCGTTCAGCAGTGGCGTCAGATTTCTCGAGCAATCTGTCCAGTCAAGACAATTCGAACTAACTCTGCCGCAATCGGCCCGCAGGTGCTGGAGGGCCACCTCGAGGCGGTGCTGGCGCTGGCGGTGGGCGGCGGCCACCTCATCTCCGGCTCCTACGACACCACGGTGCGCGCGCCGCCTGCAGCTTGTTGTTGCGCTATCACATGGCAGCAGTCTGGCATGTTTGCCGTTCACAGGGCGCTGCCGGCTGTCATCCAGCACCACGCACGCTGTGCGAACGATCGGGCAGTTTCCATCACAAATATATAGAAGCCAAATAATTGTTTGTCCGCAGCTGACGCCCCTGTAGCTAGCCAATTACAACACGTTGTGTGGCCGCAGGTGCGCTTCTGGGCGCTGGACACGCTGCGCTGCGTGCGCAAGTGCGAGGGCCACGAGGACGCGGTGCGCGTGCTGGCTGTTGCCGACGGCCGCGTATTCTCCGGCTCCTACGACGGCTCCATCGGCGTCTGGGTCTGAGGTGGATTGTTTGCCAGCGGCGGTTTTCTGCCAGCGGTGATTGCCCGCCAGCGGCGGCAGTTGGGTCCCGCCCTATCTGGCCGTCTGGCTGGCATGGCACGGGTGCGCCAGCGGGCCGCGGAGGCCTCGCAGCGGCGGAGCGCCGCACAGCAGCCGCTGCTGCTGCTGCGTGGCAAGCTGCGCAATGTCTGCTCGCGGCACGGGGCGCGGCAGGGGCGCACCAGCCAGCCACACTTGGCCGATCGCCGGCAAGCGTGCCAGCAGTGGCCAGCGCTCTCCCTAGCATGCAGCTTTCTGAGTTTTGCAGCACGTCAACTGAGCACGAGAGAGCTGCTGGCGCAGCCAGTCGTGCGCTTGCTTTGAGGGTCAATTCAGGACGCGCGTTCACGATGGGGCAGCAGTGGCTGCTCGTCTCATGTGGCCACCCCCAGACTGCTGGGGGCAGGTGCATGCCTGCGAGTGTGTGCGTCCTGGGCAAGGGAAGACACCCGGCACTTCGGGTAGTATTTTGACCGCAGGAGGCGCACCGACTGTTTTGCAGAAGTAGGTATACTTAGAGACAGATATAGATAGCAGTCACACGTGCATTGTTGGGCGGGCATTTGGACCCGTGCGTCCGGGCATTTGGACCCGTGCGTCCTACGATGCCGCTGGCGGCGATTCCCGAGCAAGCCAGCCTCGTATCCTTTTCTGATGCTTTCCTTTTCTGATGCTTTCATCTGACGGGTGGTGCGGTTTGTGTCCTGTTCTAAACACACGTCGGTCTGGCCTGTAAAACATCCTATTGGTTCGTTCGAGTCATCGAGGCTCTCACATTCACTGGCTCTGCGACACCCTGACCAAGCTTGCCCGACTGCGTTCCGCCCAGCCTGCACGGTGGTTTTCGTTTCCGCTCGTGTGGGAACAGTGTCACCGAGGCTCTGAACATGCCAACCTGGTCTTCGACAGTCGTCAGCTCCTCATCTCGTGCAAATCACGACACTGGCCTGGCCCCCGGCAAATGCATTTACAGCTGCAGAACCCGATTGCAAACACAATCTTAAAACGGCAACATCCCAATTCGAAAGTGCACAAGCTAATTTGGTGGGCAGTGAGCGCTCTATTTTCGAGCATCGCTCTCGCAAGTACACGGCTTCGGGACCGACCTGCCCCGTTCAGCTCACGGTTGTGGTTGCATTCGAATTACAACATCGTGTTACCTTGAGCTCGCGCTGCTGCTTGCATCAGTGCCGCAGCTGCGCTGACTCTGGCCCCTGGCCAGCAACAACCCTCGCCTAATAACGCAGTTTGCTTCAAACCTGTTGTCGGCGTGCGCTGCCGCTCAAGCAGCTTGATTGCTTCATGTTTGGCCTCAAGCATTCGGCAGGTTGACTTGGACAGCGGTTCAGATTGGCTTTCTCGTCTCGGAGGGTGCACCGGAACCCATACAGTCATCCAGTTGGAACCCAGGCTCTAAAGCGCCGCAAGCAGGCACAGAGGTGTCATCAGAACAGGATGCGGAAGTGAGTACGTGCGCTTCTGGCAGCCTCCGCGCTGAAGCCGAAGGACAGCCACGGCGTGCAGCTGCTGGATGCCGCGGCCTGGGCGGCGGAAGGCATGCAGCAGCCGCTGTTGGACGCGGAAGCCGCCTATGAGGCGCTGCCTGGGTGAGAGAGCTTGATAATCTGAAGCCATACACAGGATATACTGCAAGCTGTACAATAATTTCGATTCTGATGCGGCATATCAAATGCCGCTCCAATAGCAGTGTTGCAGCCCGAGCACCTGGCCCTTCGTGTCATGCATGACGAGCTGAAAACGTGTAACACCGTGTTCAATGCAAAAGCCTCGGCGCAGACAGCCTTGGAATGCCCAGGTGCATTCAGGGACCGCCCCATGGCAATGCAGCCGCTGGGGTGTGCAGCACTGCATGTCCCATCTGAGACTGCGACTCTCCTTCCCAAGCAGGGCCGACGAGGTGGGCGGCGCCTCAGGATGGCGGCAGGCAGACGGCGCAGCCAGTCCAGACCTGGTGGAAAGTGGCGAGGTGGAGTGGGGCGCCATGCCGAACTTGGACCTCTTCTTTGACCGCGTGTACAGGTGCAACTGAAGTGCTGTAGGGCGCGCGCGTCATTGTGAAGCAGTGCACGGTTGGCATTAGAATGCCAGCAGTTTGCTCGCCTGTATGTTTAAAGGCCAGCGCAATGTCCTCTGAGCCACATACTCGTTGTGACGCGCGCCGCCTGCCATCGCCGCTGCAGGTACTACCGGGAGAAGGACTTCTGGGTAACAGTGGTGGCGCGATGCACCTGCCACAATCTTACTAAGATTCTCACATCCATGATGCAGATACTATCGGGGGAAGGGGTTTAGGGTGATCGTGGCGGCGCGGGTGCTGAACCTGCTGGCGCTGGGCTTCACATTGCAACATCCTCGTTGAGGTTCATGTTGCTTAATGTGACGCCGCTTCCTGTGAATCCGCAGGTACTACCGGGAAAAGGGCTTCTGGGTGATAGTGGCGGCGCGGGTGCTGAACCTGCTGGCGCTGGGCTTCACGGCCGCCTTCTCCGGCTTCCTGCTGTTGTGGGTGGACTGGGGCGCGCTGCACGCTGAGTGCCTGCGGCAGGACACCTGCGACATTCTGGAGGTGCGGGCTTAGGGTATAGCGCCACAACTGTGAACAGATTGAGATTACGAAATCGCTTGGTTTGCGGGGCTGAGGACCGGGATCACTGCATTGCAAATACGAGCAGGGTGTTTGCCGAGCAGCACGAGCTCATGTTTCGGTACCCTGCAGCTGTCGTCAAACCGTCATGCCGTGTCGGCGTGCAGGTGGCGGTGCTGCGGCACCCGCTGCAGCACGGCGCGCCGCTCTGGTCGGCGGCGCGCATCATGTACCTGGTGCTGCTGGGCATCTACTGGGCCTGGAACCTGGTGCACCTGGTGGCCGACCTGAAGAGCCTCGCCGAGGTGGGCGCTCTGGGAGCTTTGCCGGCAGGTTGCCCGACAGCAGGTTGCCTGTGGCCTGAAAGGATCCACTGCAATAACAGAGATGGAAGGTGGTATTACCGTCTTGGCATGTGGGCGGCATGGCGGTCTTGAGAGGAACCTGCGCCTGGCATAAATCGGGGCGCAGTCTGCCTGGACATGGGTCAGGATGCAGCAGGTGGCTTGTGGCGTCTTGCATGGAGGCACCAATTCATTACCTGGCCAACAATGAATTCATGCAGAGCGGTCGAGCGCCACGGCTCTAAAGCCGAGGCAGTCCCACATTGCCGTTTCACCGCAGGTGCGGCACTTCTGCAACGCGCGCTTGGGGCTGAGCGAGCGGGCGATGCAGACGGTGACCTGGCCTGAGGTGGCACGGCGCATCGTGGAGGTGCGGGCTGTTGCCAACAAGTTGTTGCTTCCTGAAGTCACATCGCCGATAGGCAATGGCTTCCAACTTCTCCGTCACCACTCCATTCTATTTCCTTGCCACATACAGTGTGTCCAATCCAGCAGCATATTGCACCCGATGCCCACCGCGCACTGCTCGGCCTGGAGTTGCTAAACTATCACATTGCGCTGCCGTGACATCGTGTGTGGCCGCTCTGCTGCAGGTCCAGCGGCACCTGCGGCTGTGCATCAAGCGCGACCTGACGGAGCACGACATCGTGTCCCGCATCATGCGCAAGGACAACTACCTCATCGGTGCGTGCACTCTGCGGCGCGCACTCCTGACGTTCTGCACACATGGCTGTCAGGCGCTTGCAGCGAGCCAGGCGGCGGCAGAGCCCATTCCTCCAGACCCAACACATGCACGCTGACAGGAGCAGACATGCTGCAGCAGATGCCTCGAAACTATGCAGCTCCGGCGAGTGTGCCTGCTCCTGCCAGCCATACTGCTGTACCGACACTGTCGAGCCTTCCGCTAGGCTCAGCCCTGTACTTGAATGATGAGGATTTGCAACAGGGTTCGGGTTGTGTTGGTATTGCAGGCATGCTGAACAAGGGGGTGCTGGCGCTGAATGTGCCGCTGCTGGGCACGCGGCGCTTCATGCTGACCAAAACCCTGGAGTGGAACCTGCGCTGGGGCGTCCTGGACCACATGTTCGACGACTCCTTCTGCATCCGCCCCGAGTTCACGTCGCACCCCAAGCTGCTGGAGCAGCGCTTCAGGTGCGAGGCACGCAGAATCGCCCACGTCATGTGTGCGGGACAGCTTCTCATCAAACGTGGATGGTGGAGCGCTTGCCAGTTTCTGGAGCGAGTGCTTGACTGCGTTCCTCGGAGGGGGCGTTCATATCCTGCTGCTGCAGTGCCTGCCTGCTGCAGTGCCGCCTTAGCTGCACTCTGATGTCATTTTAATGCAGAAAAGCTGCACTCTGATGTCACTTTACATGCAGAAAACCGATCTACCTTCTGTTACAAACAGGCACATGGCGTGGGCGAACCTGGCGCTGGCGCCCTTCCTGATAGTGTTCCTGGCCATCCACTTCTTCCTGCGCAACGCGGAGCAGCTGTACCACCACCCCTCCTCCGTCGGCGCGCGCCGCTGGTCGCCGCTCGCGCGCTGGCGCCTGCGCGAGTTTAACGAGCTGCCCCACTACATCGACCACCGGTGCGGCGGCGCCTCCCGAGGCTGTTGCTGCTGTGGCTCTGCCCTTTTGGGTGCCTGGTGGTGTTGTGAGTCAGCGAGAGCGTGGTCTGGGCCTGTCTTGGTGCGGGGCAGATGAATGCGGATGCTGCAGTTGTGCCTTCCCTGCAGGTGATGTCAAGCCCAAATCCACGATACAATGCACTGTGCGACTGCGTCGCAGGCTGAACGCGAGCCACGAGGCGGCGGAGAAGTACATCGGGCAGTTTCCGTCGCCGCTGCTGGCGCAGGCGGCGCGCTTCGTGGCCTTCATCGCGGGCAGCTTTGCAGCGCTGTTCCTCGGCGCCGCCCTTGTCGACGACCAGCTGTTGGAGCGCCGCCTCGCTGGCCGCACCCTCGTCTGGTGAGGACTGTCAAACCAACTGGAGACGGGCAAATAGAGCATATGAAAATGTGACCTCGACATGCCACAGCTTTGCGGCGCTGTTCCTCGGCGCCGCCCTCGTCGAGGCCAGCTGCTGGAGTGCTACCTCGCCGGCCGCACCCTCGTCTGGTGAGCAAGTCTGTATATTCGTAGATGGGAACAGGACATGGCTGCTATTTCGGGTCAGCGAGAACGACCGGCTGCTGTAATGCCGCCTCGCTGGCCGCACCCGCGTCCTGGTGAGGACTGTCACTGCTTATGGACTAGCTCTGCTCGGCACAGTGAAGAGATGTCGGATTGAGCACATTTCGCTCAATCCGTCCAAAGCCTGTGAGCGCCGCCCGTCCGCACGCGAGCACACTGTTTGGCGGGCACGCGGCTGCACGTCGGCGCCTGCAATCTTTGCAAGTGCATGGAAATATCGCAGCAGAATGACAATCTCTGGCATTGGCCTGAACAAGGGGGTTAAGGCCTCCACTCCCCTTGGGCCTGAAAGCCTGTAACTGCACTCCATAACCTGCACTCCGACGTCCATAGGTGGGCTGCGACGCTGGGGGTGGTGCTCGCCATCAGCCGCGCTTTCATCGTCGACCCTGCGACCAGCGCCTTTCACCCGGAGCTCGCCATGCTGGAGGTGCGCCATGCGCCTGCTGTGTGCCGTGGGAGGACGAGCCACCCGCATCCGAAATATAGATGCCAGCTGGAAAGAGAGTGCTGCATCGCAGCTGTGGACGGCAGCCTGACATACATTTGCGTCAGTGAGCCGCTCCCAATTCTCGGCAGGAGCAGCTACTGTCTCGGCTGCCTCGCAACACAACAAATGCCTGAAGTCTGGACCCTCAAAGCTCAAAACCCTAAGCTCAAACCCCAAGCTCGGCTGGGGTGCAGGTGGTGGCGCACACGCACCATATGCCGCGGCACTGGCGGGGGCGCGCCCACACGCGGGAGGTGCAGGCCTCCTTCCAGCAGCTGTTCCAGTTCAAGGCGGGCCTGCTGGCTGAGGAGATGCTGTCCATCCTCGCCACCCCCTTCGTCCTCTACTTCTCCCTGCCCCGCTGCGCCGGTGGGTACTTCAGTTCGTGGTGACCTAGTCTGAGAAAACCTTTGAAACCTGGGTTGGTTGAGCCAAAACCCTCTTTCGTCCTCTGCTTCTCCATGCGCCGCTGCGTTGTTGCGCTCACCTGTCTCGCAAGGGAACACTGAACGACGACCTCAATGCAGCCTGACACCACATGCAACTGTAAGGCGAACCTGGCAGCAGCTTGGCCAGACCTTGGTTGTGGCCATCCGGCAGCCTCATCAGCCTGCCATCGCATTCACGGTCGAGGACACTCTTTGGCCACATTCGGCCGAGTTATCGCTTGTGCTTCGGTGCTGCAGGCTCGATAGCGGCGTTTGTGAGGGAGCAAACAGTGCATGTGGAGGGGCTGGGCGATGTGTGCAGCCTGGCCACCTTCGACCTGGCGCGCCACGGCAATCCGCGCTACGGCTCCCCGCTCTCCTGCCCTAAGGTGCGCTGCCTCCCAAAGCTCCATCTATCATGTGCAACGCCATATCAACGATGCCCAGCTTGCCCGCCCCAAGGTCCGCTGAAACCCCCAAACTTACGGTCGTTCTTATGCAACACCAAGACTGGACGGACCAGCTCGTTCTGCCCCCATATGCCCTGGCTGCTAGAGCGCCAGTTGCTGCATGCCAATACCAGGCTCGCTGCCCTGGGGTCCTACGTCAAGGGCAGGACATGTAGGCCTTGATCATCACACCAAATCGCTGTTGCCGACGTCTCTGACAGTAGCATCTTCTCCATGACGCAGGCGGCACGCAGCCGGCAGGGCAAGATGGAGAAGTCGCTGCTGTCCTTTGCGACGACCTACCCCGGCTGGGAGCCCGGCGCGGCCGAGAAGCAGATGCTGTCGGGGCTGCGGCTTCCGGCGCCGGGGGCGGCGGCAGGCGGCACGGACGGCGCCGGTGCGGAGACCGACGGCGGCATGCACGGCAGCGGCTGGCATGCGGGTCCGCCGCCTGGGTCGCAGTACCCCTTCACGGCGCATCTCGGCATCACGCAGCGCCCAGGTGTGTTGCTTACTGAGGGGCCCCACACAACATTTGTCAATAGTGTGCTGATGGACCTTCATTGTGTGTGGCGCACGCGTGACTGGGACTGCGCTAGTGCAGGCCTCCAAATATGTTGTGCCACAGTTAGTTAGTCAGTTGGGGATTGATGCGCGCCACAGCATGACAGGCAAACCTTCCGCTCTGGTGGCAATCGTGAGATCCTCCCTTCGGTTCTTCATTGACCGTTTGCGAAGAGGCTGGCTCTTGTTGCGCACAGGCGGCGTGCTGGGCCGGCTGGCAGGCCCGCACAGCGCGGTCCTGCCGCCGCAGCATGCGCCGCAGCCGGCCTGGCGCAGCATGCGGCAGCGGCGCAGCATCTTGGCGTCCGCCGAGCTGCCCGGCGGGGCATCGGGCGCGCAGGGGCCGCCCTTATGGCAGCAGCCTGTCGGCAGCGGCGTCGGCGGCGGCGGCCTGTCCATGACTGGCACGGCGGCAGGGAGCACCTGGGTCGAGGCGGCCGCGGCGGCCGCAGCATTCCACCTCGACGTCGAGGACCGAGTCGCGGTGCGTTCATTGCCGCCTGCACATCACGCTGTGATTCAGGCGCTTGGGCCATGCTGTCGCACTGCGTGGTGGGCCTGCATGTCTGTGCAGTGCTTGGCTGCAGTGCAGATGCTGTGGTTCAGAACTGCAGCCTGGTCCAGAAGCCTTCCAGGCACATGCAGGTGATGACATCACTGCATCAATGCCGCAGGCGAGCCACCTCATGCTGCAGAGCCTCTACGAGGAGCAGGAGGATGCCGCAGCGGCACAGGAGCTGCAGCAGGCCGCCGCGGGCAGCGGCGGCGGCGGCGCAACGCCGCACCCCACCATTGCCGGCAGTGTCGCCAGCGCCCTGACGGACAGCGGTGGCGTCAGCAGCGGCGCCGCGCAGCACGCCGCCGGCATCTTTTCCGGCGGCGGCAGCGGCTGGGGCGGCGGCCAGAACGGCCACTTTGTCGGCAACGGCAATGGCGTCGGCAACGGCGGCGGCGGCAGCACTGGCGGCGGCAGCGCTTTGGCGCCGGCGTGGCGCAACGCGTCCCTGGCGGAGGGCCTGCCGCCGCTGCGGTCCCCCGCAACCTGGGCCCGCTCAGCCAGCGGCAGCGGCCGCAGCTCGCTCCCGCTGACCACCAGCAGCGTCAGCGCCGGCAGCCGCGGCGCCGTCGGCTCGATGCAGGGCGACGCAGGTCCGGCGCCGCCGCCGGCGTCGGGTGGCGCCGAGATAATGCCGCCCGCGCTGCTGTCATCTCATGCCGACGGCGCGGCCGGCGGTGCCAAGGCCGGCCCGCTGCCAGGCAATGCCAGCGAGGTCATGCCGCCGGCATGGGGCGGCGAGGTGACGATGCCGCCGGGCCTGCCGTCAAACTTTGGCGATGCTGGTCTGGCACAGCCGCCAGCGTGGGGCGGCAGCAGTGAGATGATGCCGCTGGCGCTGCCGTCAAACTTTGACAATGCCGCCAATGCTTTGCACTACAGCGACGGCGGCTCGCTGCGCCCAACACATGATGGGCTGTTCTCGGGCTCCACGGCGTGGGTGGCGGCGCAGCCGCACCACTCTTTCCTGCCACACGGCCAGCAGCAGCCGCAGCAGCAGCCGTCGTGGCCGCCGCCGGCGGAACCGCCGCCGCGCAGCGCGCCGGTGGGCGTGCGGCGGTGGGGCACCTCGCCGCAGGCGACCGGCGGTGTCGGCGAGCGGCAGGTCAGCTCCGAGATGGCGTTTCTGGGCACGTCGCCGGGCGGCGGCAGCGCCGACTCAGGCGGCAGCGGCGGCCTGCCGCTGTGACGTTGGAAGCCAACAGTTGCGCAGCAGGAGCAAGGCCCCCCTTGGAAGTCAGTCGACGAGATTTTATGGAACTGGGCCACGCTGGTGTTGGCATGGTCACGGATTGAGGTCAAGTGACCAGGGAGTCGTTGCTCCGGCCCCTTGCCCTGTGCGCCAATGTCAACAAATGCCGGCAACAATGTGATATAGATCTGTAGTATGCGACATGTAAATGAACTGTATGTGTATGAAAGGGGCCGCTAGTGGCACCCGATTATATTTAACGAAGCCGGTTGCTGTTTCGACTACGCCAGCATTTGCGGCTGCAAGCATGGAATACAGTTCTCAGGTGCGATGACGGCCTGCCTACTGCTTGTGGAATTTTGCCGCCCTGTGATTACCATACCATATCTTACTGTACAGGAGAATGCAGCCAGTCAAACACTACCTAGGGGGTAGGTATCAGGGGGCGGGACGACGGTCTGGAAGTAGGGGACGACGGTCGGGTCTCCTGGTGCAGCCGTCGTCCTCCCAGATTGATACTCTCTCTCTCTCTCACAGGCCGGGCGACGGTCCCAGGGCGCCGGAGGACGGTCGTCCCAGGCCGGACGACTTCCTCGCCCTGGGCGTCCGGGCCCTCCTGGGCGGGCGAGGCCCCTTTCCTTGGCGCCATTGCTGCAGGTGTGCTGGGCCGAAGGCGCCGCGTGAGCCCCGCGACCCCGCGGCTCAGCCTGACCGCATCCCACCTGACCGATGAGTGAGAAATCAGGCGAGGCAGCGCTAGGGCAGCGCTGGTGCTCGGCCTGGGCACAGGGAAACGGCGTGTGCTAGGTCATTGCGCCGTTCATTGGCATTGAGTGTTTCGTTCCAATCTCAAGGCCGCTGAAGACATAGCCGGCAGTGACAACTCTGCCACCAAGGACGCAATCCCGGGGACGCAATCCCGGACGCGCCCGCCGACAGCGCGCAGCAGCAACAGGGGACCACTGCGCCAGCGCACCCGGCTGTAGCCGCCCACGAGCCTGCCGATAAGCAGGCCTACACCGCCGCCTCCGCCGCCGCCCGGCACCAGCAGCGTGCAGCGGCAGCAGCTCACCACGGCGCTGGCGCTGCCGACCGCCGCCGCCCAAGGCCGCCAGCCGTCAGGCTGCTGCCGGCGTCGCCGCTGGCAGGAACACGCCGCTGCTGGTGGAGGAATCTCTGCTGATGGCGAAAAGGGGTCACAATTTCTCCAAGCGAACCATGCCAAAAGGAAGGTCTCGCTGAAGGAACACGCCGCCGCTGCATGGGGCACCGGCAGATCAAGTGCTAGTAAGCAAGCCTTTTTCTCACGTCGATAATCAGATTGAACAGGCGTCAAATGCAAGTTGTTGGCGGTATTGGCCCGCAAGAAGGGCCAAAACTGCTGACGCCGCAGCAGAAGGCAGAAAACTGAATGACCTCTATTCTATCACCTCTCGCCGATGGAATGCTAGCAGTGATGAGGGGGCATGCTTCCGCCGCTCCTACGAAACCAAGTCATGCAACATGGAAAAGTTTGCTCGACAAGGAAACACGATGGAGGAACATGTGCCGAAGAAAGATATCTCAGGAACTGGTGAGGGCTGGCAGAAAACAAGTGAGCAGCAGTTGGTGGCCGCAAGTGGGCCCAGTGGTCCCCGGGGCAGGACACCTGCTTGTGATCTTGCGAAAAGATGGTGAAGGGCATGCGTGCGGCGAGGTTGTTTTTGACTGCAAGAATGTTCTTGACTGCAACGAATAACAAAAGCACACAACCTTGGGTCGTTGCGAGACAACACATCGTCGGTTAAATTTTATGTGTGCTGAGTGAAAGGCAGCCTCTCACTTCGCCCGCTCCCGTAGCAGCTTTGCGAACTGCTTCAGGCTGCTGCAACCCTCGCTTGCATACAGCCGCTCCGTCTGCTGCACTGCATCTTGCCAGGTGAGGCCTGCATCTGTCAGCTGCTGCAGCTCGTCCAATATGGGCTTGCGCGTGGCGTAGTAGTACTTGCGATCGCCGAGCCACCCAGCTGCCGCGAGCGGCTGCCGCCCATTGAGGCCCTGCCCCTCATCATCGCCGTGCATCTCGACCCACACCTGCACCGGTCCACCAGCAGAAGTGAGCCACTGGAATTGAAAGCATAATGTGATAGAACATCTACAGCTAAGAGAGAGTCAACATGCGAGGTGTCTACTTCAGCACCTGATGCCTTTCACTTCACAAAACTGCACAGTCATAAGACATGGCCACCGACCAGCACGTATGGCTCAAGATACTGCAGCATTGCAGGCTAATCAGACACACCAGGGATATGTCCATGCCCTTCCGCGCGAAGACCTTGTTGCCCGGCTCCTTCACCGCCCGGCGGCTGCTAGGCTCGCTGTCCGGCGCCGCTGCTGCCGCCGGCGCTGCTGCTGCGTGCACCCGCTGCTGGCATGCTGACTGGCTGCGCGGCGGCGCCTGCAGGCGCCGACTGCACCAGGCTGGCGGATGACAGACCGGCCATGGGGATGGCAGACTCTGCATGCTGTGCCAGCCTGCGCTGCGCCGTCCGTAGGCGGTCGGTCACGCCAGGGGTGAGATCTATGTTCGCCTGCACAGACGCTGCTATGGCGCCCAGCTGCCCGCTGCACCACCTCGCCCTGCACCACTAGCACGTCGTGGGCGAGCTGCTGCCGGGCGTGTGTCTGCTCTTGCGCTGACAGCAGCTCCGCGTGCTGCACTCGCAGCTCTGCCAGCGACTCGGCTGTGGTCAGCGGCCTCCGCTGCAGGTTCTCCTGCACACACGCATGCGGCTTGAGTCAGTCTCACGCAAACAACGTCAGTTTGGATGCCAAGAGGTCTTGGCGCATATTGACACACTGCCGATTCAAGCGAGCGGAGGAACACAACCGACCTGCTTGACACAGCAATATACCAGACATAGCAAGAGCCGCTGCCATGTTCTGAAATAAGTTTGTGTAAACAGTTGCAATCCTACTTCAGGAAGTCATTCATGTATGCAGTCTCAAGTCGACGATCCCCTTGGCAGATGTTGCATTGATGCATGTTGTAACAGCTTAGTACCCACACCTCCAGCAGGCCGCTAGGCTTTAGGTAGCGCTGCTGCAGCTCAAGAACTCGGAGGACTGGACAACGGCCAGCTCACCCGGAACTGCTTGGTGTAGGTGCCATAGGAGCGCTGCGTAGCTGCCGCCATGCTCTCCGTTTTGCGGCGTGTCACCTCAGCCATGTCGTCAGTGGTGAGCCTGCAGTAGAATGGCAGCGTCATTGCCAAGTATCCCTATCAAGAGCTGTTTCAACACGATCACGACATGCTTGCTTTGTCCCGTGCATGAAGCAGTCTGTAGAGCGCACCTGGCGGCCGCTGGCGGCGGGCGAGCACCAGCGTGGCGGCCGCCGGCAGGCTTGGGACGCTGCAGCGTGCGCCTGCATCATGGACAGCCAAAGCGATACTCGAGTCACGTGAGCAGACCTTCATGCAGCAGAACACACTCAAATATGCAGCACGTTATGCGGCAGATAGCAAACAGACCTGAAATACAGTCACACAAAAATCACCTGTGCTTTGACGGCGGCGGCAGCTCGTCAGGGTCGGAGCCAGACTGTTCTGCCTCGCTGCCGCTGGGGCTGCATGCGGCGTTCGTGCCATCACGCATGGGCCGCTTGCGCCTAACGCCGGATGCACCGCCGCTGCCGCCGCCGCCACTGCTGGCTTCGCCTGCCTGCCGTGTCTGCCGAAGCCTTGCAGGCTCCGGAGGCTCGCGGCTGGATGGGACAGGAGCGTTGGCAGCCTGCTGAGCAGCTCGTGTGCGGGTTGGGGCTGTCCTGGGCGGCTGGCGCTGCAGCTGAGGCGGCCGAGACGGCCTGTCTGTTGCACAAGGGCGGCCTGCCGCGGCGGCAGCCGCCATGGCGACTTCTGACACCACAGCAGCGCGGCGCTGAGTGCCGGCAACCCGCTGAGGCAGCCCACCGCGCTGCAGCAGCGCAGGCTGGCCACCCAGGCCGTGTGCAGCATTGTCGGAGCGCCGTGACATGCTGTGTGGGTCGCCAAACAATGATCCGGCCGGCAGTGCAGACGATGGTCCTGCAGCCCTGCGTGCCTGATTGCGCCGAGGCAGTCTCAGAGAAGGAGCCTGAAGCAATCGCAGTGCCTGGGCCGCGTTGTACGTGCAACCATCTGCCAACACAACATCGGCTACAAATTCGACTCTGGGCATGCCGATCTCGTCTGACATAGCGTCACATGCATCGTCAACTGGGCTGCAAGGGAATGCATTGTAGCCGTGACGCGTCCGATGCATCTGTTCAGCAAGCTGCAGCACTTGCACCTCGCCGAGATGGCCGGGGTTTGCCCAAACGCAAATGCTCGCAAATCGCCGCAAGGCAGGAGATTTGCGTGTCGGCAGCCTGTTCCTGGGTGCTGAGGACGTTCATCCACCACTGCACAAGCCAATCGCAGCACTGGCGAAGCAATTTTGAACCCACACTCTGGGCGGACGACGGCTGCAGTACCAGGAGACCGTCGTCCCCTATTTCCAGACAGTCGTCCCGCCCCCCTGATACCCCCTAGGTAATGCTGAAGCGCCTTTTGGTACTTTCGAATTGGATTGTGCTGAGCACATGTGAGATGATCCTGTGCACTGTTCCACCTGACTGTGGACGTGTGTGTGGTGTTTTCAAAGCTGGTTATGGATGCAAAAGGTCCAAATCATGTTCCGCCGCGCTGCAGAGTGGAGAGCTCATTGCGGCGATGCCAAAGCACGCCATTGTCCAGCTGCCAGAGGTCTGTCTGCATCTTCTGCATGCTCTGCCACTGTCCACCCCCTCAAAACACTCAATTTGCGCCGCAGGCAACTGCTGAGGCAAGGCTGGCGCGCCTTTATGGCCACGAGTCCTTCAGAGCCATCTTTGCGTCATGGCTGGAGCTGCAGCCTCAACAGGGCGACATTCTCGTGCCTGCCACCATGACCGATGCGGAGCTGGCCATGCTGCAGGGCGCGCGCGCGCGGACACCTGGCACGTCCTCGCTTGCAACTTGCACGGATTATTACTTGGCGAGGTTGACGGATGGGTTGAAGTATGGCCACATTGCCTTGCCCGCGTAGCCGCCGCCTCGGCCCCCGCATGCTTGTAAAGATTCAGGTGTGCAGATCTCAACCTCACATAGCGACACAAAATTGTGCTACGGTACATGCGATGGTGAGCAGGAAGCCTGGTGGCGCGCACGCCGCGAGGAGGAGCGCGCCAGCTACATGCGGCGGGCGTCGGCATCCTATGCAATTCCGTTGGGCAGCAGCTCCCCACCAAGACGCAGATGCCTGACAAGCCCAGGCGACACAATCGCTGCAAGCGGCAGTGAGCTGGAGAGACGCCAGCTTCATCTCCATCAGGCGCCGCCACAGTACCCATGTTGCTGCTGGATTGGACACGCTACCTGCTGCTCCGATGTTTTTTGCCCACGACTGGTGGTCGTCATCAGTTGAGTTAGCTCAGATGGCGGCGGCGGCATGCGGACATGCCTCAAGGCTCTGGCAGCGCTGCCAGCAGACCCCAAGGGCTGGCTCATTTGAGATGAATGCGGCTCGGGAAATCTTTACCATGTAGGTCGACGCCGAGCCGCTGGCTTGGTAGGGTGGGCTCCTCGAGAGCGCACACGAACGCTATCGTCAGGGAACGCATATTCGGCTGCGCTGAGCGCCGCGATAACAAAAGAAGGCTCAAAGTGTCTAGATTTTGATGCTGTTCGATTCAAGCCGAATTGCGTGTGCACCGAGCCGGACAGTAGTGGCAACAGAATACACAGGACACAGTAGGACCATGCAGGGATGTGTATCAGACACAGGTATTATCGAGGAGCCCAGCAGCATCTGTTTTGTTGGCGGGTGAAGATTTACTATCAAACATTCGCCATGTGATACATCATTGGCGAGTCCTGGCGTCCAAGGGTCATCGTAATTCCGCGTGATCTGGGAAAATTGCGCGCACGTATCTTTGGGTCCATAATCCGTGCACCAAACCTACCGCAGTGTCCGTCTGTTGAGGAGCCCCTGCTGCCGCTTCGCCATGACGGCGACAGGCTGCCAGACAGGCAGGCGACGTCCCGGCGGTGGATTCAGCCGCTGGCACATCGTCCCGTCCGCAGCTCTGCTCGCCCTGGTCCTCGTCGCTTGCACGGATCTGCCGCCGCTGCAAAAAGTGACGGAGAATGTGTCCCGAGGGCGCAGCAGCCAAGGGGTGAGCTTCCAGGCTCGTGATATGCGCTGCTTCATCCTCTCTTTCCATATTCTACGTTTGCATTGCAACGAACCAGCAGACAGCATCTTGCGAACGCAAGGGTGCATCGTGCGTGCCAGGTATCATAGGCCCCGCGACGGGTCCCAGGGTCGCGGGACGTCGTCCAAGGCTGCCAGCTTCCGGCGCCCAGACTGGGGCTGCGCAAGCTGCCCTCGGACTTGTACCGTCTGCCCTTGGACAGGGGTCAAACTGCCCGGCATTGCAGCAAAGACAGCTCCTTTGCTGCCTGCAGCTGTGGCGTTGTGCTCACGGGATGCATGCACGCATGCTGTGGG
>JAABUW010001040.1_pt1 | contig 49493 bp, 10 predicted proteins | sample 5560081 | NCBI WGS metagenome assembly JAABUW01 (sample SAMN10711882, study PRJNA513363) | rock metagenome | isolation source: Antarctica rocks | place: Antarctica: Victoria Land, Knobhead sud | reverse complement strand
CTGATTGGCCGGCTGGAGCTCTGCCTTCAATGCTGCCGACTGAATAATAATTATAAGTACTCGCGCCGCCGAGCCTCAAAAGCTCGGGACCCAGCGAAATGCCTCATTATATTTGATGAAAAGGCCAGACTCATAGATCTGATTGAAATATCTATTTTATCCTACTCTACCCTACGCGCAACACGTCCCCCCCCCAACTGGACCATTTTAAGGCGAGGACTGCGCGAGAACCACAGTGTATGCCCTAATTGCACAAGTCGTCGAAGTATTCCTACATACCCCAAGTAAATAGCTTTGATATACAGCTTCCCCTTCGACCGTTGATTTATATCTGCTCCGCACCCCACTCGGCATTCGCATCCCGCATATTTTGCGGCGGCTCAATTGATGGTATGTATTCGAGCACCACGTAGCCAAGACCTATAATGCCTATGGCAGAGCCGGCAATGATTCGGATAACAGGTTGATGTAGTAGGATGGAACCAACAAAAATATAGACTGGCGCATTAGATCAGCTAGCGGTTCTATCTGAGGGGCCAAAGAGTCTTACATATTCCCCTGCCGAGAAAGCTAAAGAGGAAGGGGGCCCATCTCGAGATGTATGGAGGAATCTGGAACTCGAGGAGTAGCGTCGCTGGGAGAGGCTGTCAGCAGAAGCTCGAGCGCAGATATTATCCTTTGTGCCTACCAGCGCCAAAGATGATGACATAGCTTCCAATGATTGCACTTTGGCTGTCGCGATTGTCAGAAGCTACCCTCGCTTGGTCCAATGGCGCATTGAACTCACAATCCGATGGGGAAGAATTGGCCAATTCCACCGACTATCATCAGTCCGCCGACAGCCAAATTCACGAGGCGACTGGATGAGACACACAACCAAGGTTAGCGATTGATGCGCAGAGCCGCTTTGCGCGCCCACCACGAGCATGAGGAAAAGCTGGCTCACAAGATGTTGGAAAGATCCATGGCAAACGGTATCGCGTATCTAAGTCCTGTAGATGTTGTCTATGACCATCAACGAAGCTTCAATCGTATGGGTTTATGACGACGGTTCTGGGTAGTGAAAAATAAAGACGGAATATTGAAACAAGCTCGGTCGCGTAGGATTAACAATTTTGGCGACGGAGACAAAGAATGTGAGGTTGGGGATTCCATGCCAAAAAGCCGGGTACTTCGGCCCCAGCTCCAACGCTAGTGACTTCGTACTTCTAGTTCGTTATCGAAGGACCTTGCCTTTACTAGGCAGGTTTTGCAGCCTCCGATTTAACCCCTCCGTCTATTCCAAATCGATTAGGACCTTTCGCATGTAATTAGTGCTATCGAATCAAAAAGAAGTTTAACAAACGCATTAATTAAATAACTAAGACATTCGTTAATTAAATCAAGCAAGTAGGGGCTATCTAGTTGCTTAACCATAAGACTTATTTTCACCTTAATTGATCTAAAGCTTCTAAAATTCGTCGACGACGTATATTCTTATTATTATGACAAACTTTCGCGATTTCGTGCATTATAACATTGATAGTTTTGCATCTTCTAGTTTTTTGTTATCGCAAACGACGTCTATCTATTTATAATCGTTTACTTCGCAACTCTATCTATAATTGTCTATTTCGTAGCTAGATTTTTTGCAAATGCAATATCTATAATTATTGCAACATGCATTAAGTTTAGTGTGATCGTTGAGTTAGGTCGAACACTTTTTTTTCAACCCGACCCACCCTTCTGGGCCTCGTAGGGTTGGGCTAGGACCAAGTCGCGAACTCGATTCTAGGGTCAAGGTTTTGTTGGGTTGGTGCCAAGAGCCCAAGCTAATCAAGTATAGTAAGTTAAGCGAGATGCATATTTGGTAAAATCTTTATGTATGTGCATAGAACTCTATTATCTCATCGATTACAAATGTAATTACTAGAGATAACGCATTAATTTTGATTACAATTTCGAGAAAAGAGCAATAGAAATAAATAGTAGAGCCCCTAGATTAAAACTACGTATGCATGCTAATTCGTTGATTTTTATTCTTCACATCTTCGACAAGTCGTTTAAGATTCTATTTGCTTTGCCTTTGCATTTATACTTAAAGCAAACTTCTTTTGCGTTTGCGTTTTCTTGAAAAGATATCGTATAATTGCAAGACGCTCATGCAATAACTTTCTTGTTTCGTTATATTTAGCGTCATCAACTCGAACTAGAATCGTTCGATCAACTATTAAATAACATATAGAAACAAGTGCCTATCTTTAAACAATTTAATTAAATATGTTTTCGCAACATTATGCAACGTTTTTATCGCATCGTCTTGCATTTAATTAATATAATTGTCGATATCAATCTCTAGCAAGATATTTCGACAATAATAATAGAAGTATCGTTTAAGAATTACATGCGATAGCTTTTGTTAATAATTAATAATCTTCTTTAAAGCAATGTCTAATTTAGATCTTAGCAATATTAATTAGCGATAAAAAGTAATAAATTTATCTTTTAGTTTGTCGTTAATGCGAACATTTATAAAGAGACTTAAGAAGCTAGATATTTATATAGACGATTATCAAGTGCTTTTGATTTAGAGAATTGATATCGCATTTGTGTACTTTCTTGTTGCTAAATTTATAGAGTCGAAGTTAATAAATTTTTCGAATGTTTTTCGTAACACAAATTTTTTCAAGTATTGATTTTTCTTTTTTGCATTATTGTTTTGTTCTAAATTAAGACTTTAATAAAAAATAAGTCGTTATAATTGTAAATTAAAATTTGATTAAATAATTTTTTTCAAGTTTATAATTGTAAATTACAATGCATAAAATGCAAACAAAAGTATATATCTTTAGAGCGTCTTATATTTGTGAGAAAATTGTTAATTAAAATAATTAAGTTTTTCTAGTTATTCGACAAGAAACATTGCAAAGAATTTAGCACTTGTTAATCGACATCTATAAGCGAGCTTTTATTCGTTATAGTTATTGCAACAAGCAAATTAGTTTTTCTTGATTAATTCAACTTAATAATAGATAGAAGCAACATTGATCAATTAACAATAGTTAAAAGCATGTCCTTTATGTGTGGAAAAATTGTTGTTAAGTTAGTTAAGATTTTATTTGTTTTGTTGTTATCGCGTCTTGCAAGAAGTAAACTAGAAAATCTATTATATTTACTTAGCTTTACACTCTTTAAACAACTTGATTTTCTCACTTTATCGCTATATTCACAATAAGACGTTTAAATAGTTCTTAGAAATTCGATCTTTATTGTAAAAAAGTCAAAAAGACAAATAATAAAAGTCGCAATTCATATAATGCTAAATTTTGATGCTAATTTTATTGCAAAAGAAGATTACATAAACGATAACAATGTTGACGCAAACAATAACAATAGCGATGCGTTAAAAATTAAATTGCTCTCAACTTCGCACAAGAGAAAAGCTTCTATAATTCGCTCTATACAATCAAAGTTTTTATCAAAGACGCATATTGAAGCTTCTAATAAATTTATTACGATCAAAAAAGGTAAGTGCCAATACGTACAATAACAATAGAGTGTGTTTTGAATTTTTTTAGTCCCAAACAAGCATATGAAGACATATGATCGCTTCATTCGAACAATTAAAAGATTTAAGAATAAAAGCTTTAATTTAGTTGCGAAGATCACGCGTTAGCTCGAAGAACAAAAAGATAAGCGAGACTATTTGTCGCTAATAATAGACTTTGCATCGTTCGTTGCAAAAAATCGCACAAACAATTGTTTAAAGACGAAGACGAAAAATGAATCTACATCGACAAAAGCGAGATTCGCAAAAAAAGTCACACTTAAAAAGGTCACAATTGTAAAAAAGAAGCTTATATTTAGAAAATTTGTCAAATTGACATTCGCTAAGTCTCGCAAAGTGATAGCGTCCAAATCTAGCATTAAAAATTTCGCAAATACAAGAAGTTCTATGTTTGTTAACAAGACATTACAAGTATACATTCTTTTAACGCTTCTATTGTTGATTTTCATTGCTAATCTTGTACTTTTTAGAACGATAAACTCAATTACGATTGTTCGCTTTATTCGATCGTTAAAAAGATTGTCAATATTGTGCTACGTTAAGAGCAATTGATTTGTTACATAAAATTCATGAAATTAATAAAGACTTAAGACAACAATCCAAAGAGCGCATTAAATGTGTTTAAAACTTAAATGCAAAATTATAACGATGCAATCAAGTTGTTTCAATAAGCTCGATTAGTTTGTTTTATGCTCTTTGCTTATATATATTATTATTGCGTCCAATAGTTAACGCGTGATTTATAAATACACGAGTTCGATAACGACATTAATAATAGATGTGTACTTAGACGACGAGACTAAAGTTGTTATTAGTAATGATAAAATAAAAAACAATAAAACAAATTTCGACAAAGAATTAAAAGACTTCATTTAAATTATCAAGTAAAGTAGAATGTTTTAACAAAAATAAAGAAAAGAATAAAAATTAATGCGAGACGTGTAATTTCTTTTCTATCGCACTAATTGCGACAACTCTTATCGTTTAACTACTATTTAAATTGACTAAATTCGAACTTCACTACGTATTTGATTTTATGCTATAAGATCTCTAAGAATGTCGCAATTGTATATATAAATCTTAAAACTTCAATATATTTAACGCATCACTAGAAATTTTGTTGTAACTTCTATTTATTTTTAGCAATAAAAAGAGACAACAAAACTCTTATAATTTCGAGATAAAAAATAGTCGAATCGTCTTTTAGAACTTTATTAAGAGATTTAGCATTAATGCTTATTCGCGATTGTTAACAAGTTTATTGTTGTCTTCGCCTTCGTTATCAAGTTGATCGTCGTTAACAATTTCGTTTTCGTTATTAAGTTGATCGTCGTTAATACTTTTGTTTTCGTTATTAAATTTGTCGTCGTCGACGTCTTTGTTTTCGTTATCAACTTGATTGTCGTTAACGTCTCTTTTTTCGTTATCAAATTAAGTTCTTCGACTTGCTTAAAATATGTTTGAATATAACTCAAATTAATCTTTATGTAGTCATTTTCTTTATCATGCTTCGTAAAGTTCACAAACACTAGACTCTCTTAACATTGTATATTAATTTGCACAAAAGCTTTTATATTTAAATTTTTTAATAATATATATCTTTGTAGCGTCTTAAAGAACTTGTATTGTTGTATCTTGCATTATAGTAATTTTTATTTAATTATTGTTGCGTACATTTATCATAATAATGCGACAAAGTTCTTAAAAAGCTCGTTTAAGTATTACGTAGCTTTAAAAGCTTTAAAAGTTGTGAATTGTAACAAAACTATTCTTTGAGTTCAATATTAGCAATGTAATATAGTAATAGATACAAAATGTCGCACTTCTTTGTTCGTTCGTTATCGCAAAATTCATAATAAAGTTATAATAAACTTGTGTAATATTTAAAATTTAAGATTCTTTGTCTAACATTAAATTCGTGTAGTTCTTGACGATGTTTACGCTTTCTATATTGCTAATGTGTAATTTAGATGAAAACTCGTTTAAGTGTTTGAATGTTAAATTATTAATCGTCGTAAGAAGTTAAACATTCTAGTTGAATGCAAGTAATGTCAAGTAATTGCGTTTTATAAAGCATTAGTTTTTAAATCAAGCTAGAAGTTATCAAGTTTCTTGTATTTACTTCTTTTTTTATTAATAAACTTCGAATTTGATTAAGTTATCGATTAAATAATTTTAGAGTTTCTATAGTAAGGTGTTGCGTATTGATCAACTTGTTAAATCTTAAAATATTTGATAAATTAAAGTTAAGTCAACAAAATTAAATTTAAGAAAACAAAACATTGCGAATAAGTTTATTGCATATAGTTAATGTCGCAAATAACACTCTTGCATTCGTTAAATTTACTACTTAAACACAAGTATTGTGCAAACAACTTATATTATATTTGCAAAATAGTTGTGCTACTTGTTATTGCAATGCAATATATAATATGACGAGTTAACAAACTATAGTTACGATATTTGTTGTGATTCTAAATCGTCTTTTAGAAATATTGTTAATCTTTATTGTTAAAATGTTTATTATATAATAACGTTTATCGTACTTGTTTATTTTGTCTTTATACTTCTTTTTATATTAAGAATATCTACAATGGCGCGAAAACTTAATAGCTCGCAAAAATTTAAAAACTTTCAAGACAAATTTAATTCGATCGAACAAAATAGACGCTCTTTTTAATTCATTGTTGTTTTCTATTGTTTACGTGTTAATAAAGAATGTTTCGTTGCAATTGAAACTCGTATTTAAGTCGAGATCAAAACGCAAAAAGCTAGTAACTAAGAATTTAAAAAAGCGCGAATCAAGATCAAGCGACATCGAACAAGAATTGTTGACAAAGAACTCTTATACTTTATTATAGCGAATGCGATTTGCCAATCGCATAGTCGTTTAAAGTACATCATCACGCACATTCTTTCTATATAACAACATACTAAATAATGATATTAGTGTCAAGTTTTCGACAATCTTCAAGTCGAATTTCGATTAAATCGCTCACTAAACGTCTAGCGAAAAGATCGAAAACTACGTTGAATCTAGACATTAAATCAAACGTAATGAACGAATTTAATTTAGAAGCAAAATTTCAACTTTAATATTAGACAAAGTACAATAATAATTCAAATTCGACAATTAAATGCGAAGAAAAATCTAATAAGAAAGAAACGCTTGCTACGAAGCAAACAATTATTTTAATATTAATTGCTTGAAGCAATTCTAAAAACTTCAAGAAACGAGCAATTAATACGAAAAAAATAGACATCTTAACACTAGTTGCAAAGCGCAACACTTTAAGCTCTAGAAAATCGACAATTGCAACAAAGAAATTTGTAACATTATTATTTATAATCAAAGTTAAAAGCAAATCGACAAAGAAGATTATAATTGTCAAGAAAAAGCTTACGATTGTTGTAAAATCGAAGAGTTAAACAAGAGCTAAAAGCAATAGAACAAAAAATCGCAAATTGATGAGCAAATTATTTGTTGTAAGCAAAACGTATTTTATTCTTTTTTATTATTGCTTTTTGTTGCTAACGATACGAACAATAGTTTCAAAGTTTTGATTTGCGAAATTCTTTATATTCGATAATTAGCAAAATCATAGATATAATAGTTAGACATAAGCAATTAATTTATTTTTGCGATAAAGTGGAGTTGCGTACAATAGAAAATAAAGATTCGAAAAAGAAATATCGTAGATTTCTAAGTTAGTGTTCGAATCTAAACAACATCGTAGACGATGCTTATTAATATACTTTTATTTCGAATAGATTGTTGTAATTCTCATTGATTAATTTAAATATTTCTAGCTATTCGAACTTAATAATTGCTCTTGTGTTAAATGTCTATAAAGACAATAAAGCTTTAACAATGTTATCTATTAACGAAATTGACAAAATTGACGAAAAATTCAAGTTGAAGAAATTTATTTAATCTATTATCTAAGTTTAATTACAAAGCATTTGAAGAGAAAGCAACAAAATCTAGAAGAGAGAAAAAAATTACTTAAAATTTCGTCGCTTGTTTAGCGAGACCTTAATTTTCTTTTTTACATTACGTCTTTAATAATGGTCTTTATATCAATATCTTAATTAGATAGACAATTATGCTTTAGTAACAACTACTTTGTTTCAAATATACGTTAATAGTCTCTAAAGTGCATTGCAATGATTTTGGAATACTCTTTGATTCGCAAATAATTTGTTAATATTAAAATATATTTGTTAGCTATTAAGATAACTCATTGATTCTATAACGTTTGTTTGCGTTTTAAACTCTTGTTCGTAGTAGAAAGCAATAGTAGAAATAGTTATAATAATTCTTAAGAACGATCGAGTTACAATCTCAATTTCTTGCTTGTTATAATCTTAAGATAATACTAAATTAAAGTCAAGTTTTTAAATTGTAATGTTTGTCGTTTGTCGTAAACGATAGCTTAAACAAACGCTAAACAATGTTAGCTTAATAAGATCGCACTAAAAACGTAATTAATCGAGTTTACATTTAAAGACAAAAACGATTTACACTTTAATTGTCTCTTGCAACGTTTCGAACGTCGCCTTTTTCATTTTGTAAATTGTTTATTTTGCGAAGTTTTAAACAATTTCTTTGTAAAGTCTTGCGAAGAGTAGCTTTTCAATTAGAAGATTCGTAGATTTTTAATATTAACAAATCTTTTTGAGCGTTATCGTTAAAAGTTCGATTAGCATTAGAACTTAGCTATAAATAGAGAACAAACCTATTGTCTTTTTTATATCGCATGATTTTGAGCTTCTTAGATGTTGTTGTTAAGTATATATTTACGTCGTTTTGTTGTTCTTATTTAGTTTTCACTTTGTTCTAGTAATCATATTGTTGTTGTCATGCTCAAATAGTCTCTTGTTTGCGTTTCTTCTTTATAATAACATTAGCATACTTATAACGCACGTATTTAGAAGACATCTACACGAACAATAATTCTTAATCGAATTTATTGTTTTTGATTTTTTGTTACACATTATTATAGGCATTAGTTTTGAGCAACAACTAGTAGTGTAATCTAGCAATGTAGTTTAGCGATATTAGTATAATAAACTCTATAAGTAATTTTTGTTATAAACAAAGAGCTTCTAGAATTTGTAAATATAATTAACTTATTTATAATGTTCGTTAATAAGTTGTTGACACTATAAGTATTCGATCAATTCACGCAACAACAATTTATTAGATTGCGACTATCTAGCAACCTAAGTAAGTAAACAAACAATTGTGCTTACTTATTATTATTAGTTCGTTCTACAATTGCAACGTCTTATCGACAAATCGTAAACAACTTACTATAAACAACAACAATCGTAAAATTTCGAAAAGTATATGTAAATTCGACTTGTAATGCTTGTTTATACTATTGAGTGCGCTAACTATGTTGCGCAATGTTATTTATCGTAATTAAGAAATTTCTTCGTGCGATAAAAAAACAATTAAAAAGTTCGAAACAATTAAAAAGTTCGATTATTTAAGATTCTTGTCGATTGTTGCAAATTATCGTGTAAAAGTACTAATAATAAATCAATATTATTATTCGATCAATTACAAAAAAAAGTAAAGCGCAAATTCTTCAAAGAGAAAATCGACTTCGAATTGCGAACAACTTTAAAAAATAATAGTTAAAATGTCGATTTCAAATAGATTAAAAAAAAACTATTAACGACAATATTAAATTAGATTCGAGACAAATTAACTTAGAATCGATCGAATGTTATTTGACGCAAAAACAAGAATAAGCTTAGTTAAAAATCTCAAATTAAGCGAGCTAGAAATCTTAAAAAGAAGCGACGAGTATTCTACTACTTTCTTTTATTGTTTATTGTTTAACATCTATATAGTCTCGTCGCAATCGATTTGAACGTTCGAGACTTCTAGAGAGCGATATATAATAATCGCTTCGCGTAAACAACGCTATTTACGAAATTGTAAATTTAAATCTTCTACTAGAAGATGTTCGAAGACGAGCAAATAATTTATAAATTTGTTATAAAAAAGAAACTAATAAAAAAGAGATAACAAAAGAGCAAGAGCGATAAGTAATAACTAACAATGTTTATTGCTTTTCTAACGATTAAATAGAGAAATTCGTAGTTGATCGAATCGCTATAAATAATAGAAAGATGTTACAAGCTTATTAAAGCTGTATTAGTAGTTTAGATTCTACGTCTCTAAGACAAATCTGCTATTATGCTCGATATGCTCGAGAAGCAAGCATTCTGAGCATAATATTCGATATATTCGATAAGCAAATATTGCGAGCAATATACTCGCTATGCTCGACGAGCGAGCAAGACAAGCAATCAATATTTTTTTAGTATATAGAAACTAGAACACAACTCTTTTATAAATTGTGTTCAACTTATCTATTAAGTTATCTTCTATTATAGATACAAGCTGCAATCTCTTGTTATCAAGTAATTGCTTGCATTGTCTGAAAATGTCTACAGATTTTTTCAACAAAGTATCAATCTATTCTGATACTCTAGTCGTCTAGATAGTAGCGTAACACTTTAAATATTCTTAAAAATGTCTGTATCAGAACAACGCGTCTCTATTCCGAGCAACAGTTCTAGCTCTATAGCAAAAAACAAACAGTCTGCAATTACTCCAATAAATGTTGATAACAATAACAACAACAGTAACAAAAAAATATTATCAAAAATTAAGATTAACACTCCAGACAAGTATATAGAAGATCGGATCGAACTTAAGAATTAAATTATGCAAATTGAGATTTACTTTATATTTTACTCTGTTTCAATCAATAGAAAAACTCTGTTGACTTCTATCTTTCTTAGAGAAAGAGCACAGTATTGATTAAAATCAAATCTAAAAAAGTATCTCAACAACGACTCAAACTCTTTGAGAATCTTTATTAATTTCAGTATTTTCAAAAAAGAACTGAGACAAGTATTCGGAATATTTAACGAAAAAAAAATCGCAAAACAAGTTATACAATATCTATAACAGAAAATCTTAGCAGCAGACTATATCGCCAGATTTCAGAAATACGCCAATTTTGCAAATTGGAATAGTATCGCACTAATAGCAATATTCAAGCGAGACTTAAAAGACAACGTCAAGAATAAACTTATGTGCACTAATGCAAGAATTGATAGTATTCAAGTCTTGATAGAGACAACAATTAGTGTAAACAACAGACTGTATAAACAAAATATAAAAAAAAATACAATTAACTCTATAGAAGAGCAGAAATCTTCTTTAAATCAACGGTCGAAAATTACGCTAAAGAAAACTACTTCAAAAAATACAGCAATCTAGATTATTGTAGATCTGCATTAATAGAATTAAATTTAATTTAGCAATACAAAAAGAAGAACTCTAGAGAAAAGCAAGATAACAAATTTCAAAAAACGTATTATTTATATAACAAATCGAATTACTTCGCAAAAGATTGTCGATTACAGAACTTGATAAATTGTCGACAAATCAATACTATATTAAAAGAGATATTCGATAATTAAAACAATATCAAAAAACAAATCGATATAGAGATAGACACTTTCGAGACTAAATTAGACAACAACTATTATCTGATAGAAAATCCAAATCAGTTACAAAAAGTTCTAGATAGAATATTATCAGACAAGATATTTGTATCTATATAGAAAATTAATCAAATACTTAATAAAACTATAGAAATACAACAATCAAAAATACTATATTTTTATTCAATAACAAACTTAGACAACAAATATAGTTAAAAGAATTTTTACAAATATCTAGACAATATTACAAATTATTTTAATATTTTAGCTAGTTTATCAAGAAACAAAGAGATAAATCAAATTGTAAATAAATACAAGAAAGCGCTAGAAAGCGACGCTACTATAGAAAGAGATATTTTCGACAAAATCGAACAACAACTAAGCAGTATAAATCTATTTCGAGAGAAAATAGAGAAAACAAAAAAATATACAATACTTAATTAAACAGAATACTATAACAATTTATACTAAACTTATCTAGAAAACAAAGAAAAATCTGAATAGTTTTTTAGAAAATTATCTATTTTTAAACAACAACAGAAAAAAGTTCAGCGCAAACAGATACTTAAAGCAGAGATTGCAATACAAAAACAGAAAAAAGTTCAAATTTCTTAATAAAAAATATATTAGAGAAATACAATATATTAGTTTAATAGCAGCAACTAAATTTAACAATATATGCACAATATTTTATTACATTAGTTAAAATTAATAACTGTTAACTTATTGCAATAATCGATTCTGATACAATAGATAATTTTATAGTTAGAACTTTTGTTAAAAAAAAAAAATATTCTACTTAAAAGAAGTCTAACATATACAATCTAGTAATTGTAGATAGAAATCTATTATCCGACGGAAATAGAAAAAAAAAAAAAAAACGAAACTACTATCGATAGCTATTTAGCAATATTACAAAAAACTAATTTTTAATATAGTAGAAATAGCTATTTATAATATTGTTCTAGAAATATCTTGATTAAAGCAGTACAATTTAGAAGTCGACTAAAATACACAAGTATTTAGATTTGCGTAATATAATTATATAATCTATATTTAATTTATATATTAGTAGCGTTCGATAGTAGATAAGAGATTAAATCAAAAACTGATCGCAAATAGCAAGTTTGTATTTTTGCAAAAAAACAATCTAACAGAGTTCGACTCGACAAATACTGACAGAAATCAATCGAATTACAAAATCAAAATAAATAAAGAAAATTACAAATTTTCTGAAAGTCTTGAACTATCTAATATAGCAAAGAAATTGCTAAAACATATATTACAAATATATAACAGCTAAAAGTATCTGTTTTAAAAAAAGAAAACAATAGAGATTCTTTCTAAATATTAACTGTAAAATTACAAAATTAGATTTAAATCAGACAAGCAGTTTATATTTAAATTTATATATTTTTTATTCGAAAAAAAACTCGAAGTACTTTGCAGATATCTAACAAAAAACAAAACAAAAATTTATTAAAAAATTTTAATTACAGATAGAATATTCAATTCTCTTTATATTAAAAAAGAATAGAATTCTTTATCTATATATTAATTATCGGAAACTAAACAATATTATAATTAAAAATCAATACTTACTATTTAATATTAGCGAGCTTCAGAATCGACTATTCGAAACAAAATATTTTATTAAACTGAATTTACAAGAAGTGTACAATCAAATTAGAATAAAAATAGAAAAAGAATAAAAGATAGTTTTTTGCACACAATATAGATTATACAAATATATAGTAATACTATTCGAACTTACAAATATTCCGACAATATATCAGAAAATAATTAATAATGCATTATAACAATATCTGAATCGATTTGTTATAGTATACTTGAACAATATTATAATTTACTTAAAGATCTTGAAAAAATATATTAATTATATTTTCAAAGTATTGAAATGTCTAAATATAAAAAACTTATATTTTAAATCAAAGAAATGCGAATTCTATCGAAAGAAAATTAATTTTCTTGAATTTGTTGTTAAACAATATAGAGTACGCATAAATTCCGAGAAACTACAAGCAATCAAAGAATAGAAACTATTAAAAAATATTAAAAAAATACAATTTTTTCTAGATTTTATAAACTACAATAAGAAATTTATTAAAAACTACTTAGCAAACACAATACTATTGACAAATTTTACAAAAAAGAATACGCTATAGCTATAGAAATCCGCAGAAGAGAAATTATTTCAGAATCTTAAACTAGAATACTTGAAAAAATTAATACTAAAAATATATAATTTGCAATTATTAAATAGAATTGAAATCGACATATTAAATCTAGCTATCGATATATATTTTAATCAGAAATATAAAAATATATAGTATTTAATAATATATTTCTCGAGAAAACTCTTGCTAGTCGAACAAAACTATAATATTTACAATAAAAAACTACTTGCTATAGTAGTTTTTTGGAATTATAAAGAGTATATACAGAAGAATTATTAGAATTTACAATTTTTACAAATTACAAGAATTTTGTACATTTTACTACTACAAAACAGCTAAACAGAAAACAAATACAATAGTTAGAAAGACTTAAACAATATAAATTCAAAATATAGTATATTTTAAACAAGAATAATAGCAGAGCAAATATATTTAGCAAAAAAAAAAATTATATAAAAACGAAAAAATTGTTCAATTACAATATACTTAAAATCAATTAAAATAGATTACTATTAGTAAACAAGTACAAACTAAATACTATACTACAAATATTTCGAAACAATACAAAAAAATTTTTAATAGAGAAAAGAAAACTTCAGATATTTATCGATAAAATCGACAAATATATAAAAAAGTACTATAACAAATTACTGCAAAAGTATCCAAAAATAACAAAAATTCTTTAATTTTTATATTAGTATTGTCAGTTTTTACAGATAAGACAAGCTGTCAAAATATATATTAAACAATATTTTAGCTATTAGCAAAACAAATATAGTATATATACAAACTATAACAAAATTCAATATTAAAAGCTATCTAAATCGCTATAGAATAAAATTACAATAGATTTTATTATTAAGTTGTCGAAGTTAACAGATTTAGCAACTGAAAACAAATATAATTTGATACTAATAATAGTTGATAAACTTATCAAGTACTTATATATTATTGTATATAAGAAAAAGTTTATTGCAAAACAACTAAAATATATTATATTAAATCGACTTATACAATATTATAATATATTCAAGAAACTAATTAGTAACAAAGACAAGCTCTTTATATCTAACTATTAAAAGACACTTTTTTCAATATTAGATACAAGACTTCGAATATCTACTATCTATTATTCGATTACAAATAGTTAAACAGAAAAAACAAATCAGAGTCTTAAACAATATCTAAAATACTATATTAACAATATTTAAAATAACTAAATATTATTTCTATCTATAGCACAACTAATACTCAATGCAAAGATTTTGAATATTACTAAAATAACTCTATTTTTTGTCAACTATAGCAAAAAATCAAATTTTTTCAAAAAAAAATATATATATCTGTCTGCACAATCAGTTATCGAAAAAATAACAATACTGAAAAAAATATACAACAATATCTCAAGAATATAAGAAAGATCGATCAAGTATTAGAACAAAAAACAAAAAACAATATCTTAGTTAAAAGAGAAAAATAAAGTATATTTTCTTACAAAAAATCTCAGAACAAGAAAATTAAGCAAGAAATTGAACTATATCAAAGTCGAATTGTTTTTTGTCAAAAAAACTAAAAAATCAGTCAACTACAAACTCAACTTATTCAAGAACGTCAGAATATTTTTAGTATTTTATATTTTATTGTTGGAGCTAGCAGACTTAACTATATTTTTACAGAATATATTTTATTTCTATCTGCAGAAAAAGAATTAGTTCGAGATCGAGAAAATTCTACAGCAGAAAAATCAAAAATATTTTATTAAATAAAAAAAATACTCTATCTCAGAGAACACGTAAAAATCAGAGAAAAATCTTAATTGCTGTCGAAATTTTCTAAGAAAATTTTATTAAAACAAGATATAGAAACAGTATTTCAATTTCAATTAGTCGGAAATTAAAACTGTTCGAACAATATATTAAATAGCAACTCGAAAATTTTTGTAACAGATTTGGCAGAATATATTTTATCTATTTTCAGATTGTCAATATTTTTTTATTTTGTTACAATTATTTTTTTCTTTTTATTCTTCAGAAAATTCAGCTGTTTTTTCAGTCGACTTAGCTTCGTATACGTATTGCGCATTTCTTTTTTTAAATATATTTGCTTTTTATAGATTTGTTTAATCGATACAAAAGAAATTGCTAAATTACAATTACAGTTAAATTATATATATTCTACACATTTTTCAGAATTATCTTCTATACAGTAGATCTTATCAGATATTGTATAGTTACAACAAGAATGTATTGCTAAAAATACCGAATTCAGAGCGTCGAGAAAATTTTTTTTTCGAAAAAAAGAATTTCTGATATTAATTTTTCTTGAAGACATAGCGGAAAGATATTGAGTTTCGAAACAAAAATTCTGAAAAAAAAAGATAGTATTACAAGCTTATTAAAGCTGTATTAGTAATTCAGATTCTACGTCTCTGAAACAAATCTGCTATTATACTCGATATGCTCGAGAAGCGAGCATTCTAAATATAATATTCGATATACTCAATAAGCAAGCATTGCGAGCAACATATTTGCTATGCTCGACAAACAAGCAAAACAAGCAATCAGTATTTTCTTAGTATATAGAAACTAGAACACGACTCTTTTATAAATTGTGTTCAATTTATCTATTAAGTTACTCTCTATTATAGATACAAGCTGCAATCTCTTGTTATCAAGTAATTGCTTGTATTGTCTGAAGATATCTACAAATCTCTCCAACAAAATATCAATCTATTCTGATACTCTAGTTGTCTAGATAGTAGCGTAACAAAAGACACTAAACAAGAAAGTTATTAAAGAGAAATTCGAAGTTAAGAAAAAGTTAGCTAGATTTAATAATTATATAATTTAGCAAAAGAAAAAAGATTATTAATTCGAAATTCGCATATTAGAGTTTTTATTTCGCACTTAATTACTAATATGTAGAAGTTGTCCAATTAAAATAACTAGTTAACAAAGCGTCGCACAAAAGATTTTTTTTTTGCTTTAATAACAAAAGATATGCGATATATTGTTCTTAGACAAAAACAAAAGCTAATGTAGTATAGCAAATATAAACTAAGAAGTTTGCGTGTAAACGAACAAGAGATTGCGTTTTAAATAAAGAAATTTAAGAAAAATTGTCTAAATTTATACAATATTATGGATTTAGAATTTGAGTATGTGCTTGCGTTGTTATCGCTACAATTTATTATAAATTGCTAATGTGTTTTGCGAAAATAGATACTCGCTCTCTAGTTGTACTCTTTTTTCGTCGATCTCAAATGTTAATTTTGAAGCAAAAGTGTTCTTGTTCGATAATTCTAAGTTTTAAGATAGCACGAACGAAGACGACGCAAACAACATAGGCAACTTTCTATCTAATAATAATAAACACGATTTAAATAATAATGACGTCAATAAGAATAATAATTTAATTAAGAAGCTTAAAAGTAATAATGACGAAAAGAACAACAACGTTGAGAACATAAATATAACAAGAAATTGAATTGAGAATCAAAATCAATAGAAGTAACTCTAGCGTTAACTTATAATTTTGACGACTTAAGTTCTCTAACGTAATTCTTTAATTCGCAAATAATTTTTAAAAGTGCTTGCAACATTGCATTTGAGCAATCAATACATAGCAAAACAATGTTAATAACGTATAAGCAATAAAATGCAACAATAGAATAGCACTTGCTAGATTAATTTATGCTAAATATGTTATTGCTTCTTTGTTATTTGTCTCATCGATTAAAGTAACTTTAGTAGTTACTTTATGTAAAGTCTTGATATCGTTAATTTAATGTTTCGAAACGCTTCTTAATTACACTAGTATTATGTACGTATTAATTTAGTTGACGCAAGTATTTTAACTTACAAACTTAATCAATGTTTTTGTTGAGCAATTGAAATTTCATTTCATTTGCTTGCATTATAATGTTCGTAAAAAGTTAGCTATTAATTGACAATATTAGTGTTTGTTGTAAACTCTTGTTAAAAAAGCATATATATATAACGTTCGTTCTTCTAAATTTTCGCCATCAAAAAGAATTTCTTAAAGTCGAACAAAATCGTTAAGAAAGCGAGAAGCTCTTTATTGTGACAAATCTTTTCTTTATTACAAAGCGTAAAATAGTTGTCAATATCATTTCTTAAATTTATGATGTGCTTCGTTCGACAAATTTGTCTCTAATCTTTAGTTAATAGCATTATTGTGCAAGAATTTAAATAAATATAATTTACGTTTAAGTAGCATGTTATTTTGATTTGTAACTTGCTAATGTAATATCGTATCAACGTAATTAAATGCTAGTGTGCTTGAAGCTAATACATTTAGGTTCAAGCATAAGTAAAGCTCGCTCAAAACAATTTATCATTCATAGTAATAATTGCATTTAATATGATTTTAACAAAGATCAAATTAGAATTGCAAATTATAATAAGAATTTAATTTACACTCTTACATCAAAGCTACAATGCACGAGATAGTAGAATTAAGCAATAGAACAATCTTAGTTATTATTTTTTATCATTGCACAATATTTATGCGAATGATTTTCTTTTATATTTTTAATAACTTATTTTTGCTCTTTTGCTTTAGCGTTTAAGTGCGAGACATATAAAAGCTTCTTAATGCTTAAAATCGCAATTTAATAATTATTATTAAAATAGACACTTCTTGCGAGCAACTCTCTAATCGTAGGATTTTTAGCTTACGTACTAGCTTCAATGTTATAAGCTACACTTATATTGATGGGTCGTAATAAATTTGTTTATTTTCTCGAATCATAAAATTGTAATTAAGAAGAGTCGAACATTCGAGAAAATTATCGTTCATTTATTAGTTTATCGTTAAAAACAATTTAACGAGCTAGACGTTCGAATAAATCTTAAGATAAGTTAACGCATTGTGGAAAAACGCGATCAAAATGTAGTTTAACATGCTATGCAAATGCGTTGTTAGCAATCACATTTTTAACTTTGTCTCTTAATTGTGTCTATTTGTTTAAGACTAAATTTGTTATATTTGATTATCGAATTTAATAAAGTGTCTAATTTAATAATTATACGCATCTTGTTCTAGAATGTCGCAAAAACTAATACTATTATTATTAATTAAAATTAATCGACATGTATAAAAAAGATAAGACTTGTTAATATCTCGTTTTGGCGTTTAAATGTTATAGACATTACTCGTTTCTACTTTTAATTCTTTTGACTTCGTAGTTAAAGCACAATTTGTCACTACACATTGCTAGTTACATTTCTAATTAAACTTAAAATCAAGTCACAACGAACTCTAATAAGTTATATCAACAAATTTTAATCTTACTTTATAAGAGAAGAGATATCGCACATAAAGCAATAGAATTTAGCAATAAAACTATTATTTCGACTATTATTACGTATCGTCATACAAGGTTTTAAGAGATAACTTATACTTTTCATTAATAATTATTGTATCTCTCTTAATTCGACGTCGAAGTACGTAAGATTATATATCATTAACTATTGTGTAAGCATTACGCAAGAGTTGCAAAAAGAGACGCTAAAGAGTAACTCTTAGTATGTCACTATACTATTAAGCTATCGAGTTTTATACAACAATTGCGATAGTTATAAGTCGTAACACTAGAGATAACGAAACATAAAATAATAATAAGTGGCTAGAAGCTAACTTTATTTCAATTAGTACTCGCCTCAACATTACTATGATTATCGACAAATAGCAAATCTACTTTGGATCGCCAATATAAATAAGCGTCAATTAATAATACTTCGTACGCTAAGCGAAGTCTATAATTCTAGTAATTTACTAGAATAAACAATGCTCTCTCGCAATAGAGAATAACTTGCTCTTTCTAATTGCTAGATTTTGCTTCAAGTGCCCCATTTGAACGTCAAGCATCGTGAACAATTATATTGTCAACTATATATGGCGTTTGCTTTGTTAAATGAAAAGCTTTAAATAAATAATAATTGAGAGATTAATATAAGAATAAATGGCATTCAAGGTATTACTAGATAGCATAATATAATTACACACGTTTTTAACATTAATTTCTATTGCTCGAAAACCTATATTATCAAGATAGAAGACTATTGTTAAAAAGACAAAATTTGACGAATAAATTTTAAGTAGTAGCTTAGCGCTATAGTCTTTATTAAATAATTATACTTTACTCAAATCTTAACTCTAACAACATATTGATTAGTATCAAAATTTAAAATAGAACTTAATTGTGTCAAAGTTATGTCAAGCTTAGATATTAACGTAAATACATTGTATTAAATGGCATCTTTACTAGCTAATAATTGTTTATAATTGTAGAAAGTGGCAATTCTTATAAGAGCTCAAGAAGATACGTTCGATCTACGACAACTATTGTTGCGTAAGAAGAAAGTGCACGATACACAATTCTCGCCTCTCGAACTCGTGTTCAATAAGAAAGACGCAATTTTAATAAAGAGTCTACTTGTAAATAACAAGTCAACGTAAATATTGTTCTTTTCGCACTCTTAAGTTACATTAAGATCTTGAAACTTTAGTGCTTTTTCGAAAGAAACACTTCTACAAACGAATGCTTAAAAATATTGTATATCGAACGAAAAAATAAAATATGTCGATAGTGAATAGAAGATATACGACATAGTTGACTTTCTTAAATTGTGTTATAAAGCAAATAGATTAAACGCAATTATTAAATTTAATTATGTGAACTTTAAGTAGAATTTAAGCAAAAAGAGATTTAGCAATAATATAACGAATAATTAACAAAAAGTTCACAACATAGATTAGATTGCAAAAGCTATTCTTGTATTGTCTTCTACTTCTTATTGTAATAGCTTATATAGTCTAACATAATTGCAATAACTTTATCTTCACTCTAATTAATTTTGTTTACTTTAAAATAGATTTTCTAGCGATTAATAATAAGCGAATACAATTTGTAAATTCTTATTGAGTTGATCTTTCTATTTTTTTGCAATTTAATCACAAAAATGACACTTCGTTCTCTAGAATTCGTTAGCCTTATATTAATGTTTATTCTAAGTAAATTGATTGTCGATTAAGCATAATCTTCGTTGAAATAACTAGAAAAAACTTGATCATTGTTGCTTGATTAATTATTTCGCTCTTCATGTAGTAGAACTTCGAATTTTATAAAAAAAAAAACAATTAGCAATAAAATTTAATAGTAGAATCTCTCGCTATTGAAGTAAATTTGAAAGCATTAATTACTTTAGTCTCTAAGTACTACTTTTATAATTAAGACAATTTTCGTTCACGTTTGTACTATATTCTATACTATTTCTTTTAACACTACGTTCTTTCTCTAGAGCATCTTATTATAGTCATAGAATTATTATAATTCGACCAAAATGCATTGTTTAACCTAGAGAAGCACTTAAACAACAATAGTGTTCTTGACACATTCTATCGACTTGATTCTTCTAATCTAGAAGTCACTAAAGCTCACTAAAATCTCTTCTCGTTCATTCGAAAAAACAAGCGTTAAATAGAGTTCTCATTTGACGAGCTTTTGCGTCTTAATAATAAAAGCGTAATTATATAAACGATCAAAAAGCATCTTATGTTTAAAAAGTAATAATAAAATTAAACTTTCTAGAGTTAAGATATAGAGTTGAAGCTGATAAAACATTTGAATTTTTAATAAGATAGTCGAGTTCGAAAACTTAAGCTTTGAAGCGATTAATACGAAGTTGCTTGCGTCGTTACTAATGTGCTCAAAATCATTTGCAAGAAATGTGAAAAAACATTTCTTCATTTAACTTCTATTAATGTAAGAACTTCTATCATGAGACAATACGAAAAAAAAACTAATTGATGTTAAAAGTTCAAAGATTTATTGCAAAGAACTATAGAGCAATCTTTGCAAAATATAAGTTAAAACTTTCTTACATACATTTGTTTCTTTTTTTTTTGATATTTTTACAATTTAACTTCTATTGCGACAATCAACTATTAATTGTTTGCTCTTTTAATTATTCTATTATTATTTTTCGATAACATTCTACTTATATTTAAATCGACGTGCTAATAAGAATCTTATTTTTGATTGTAGAGAGCGAAGTTTATAAAACGCAAAAAAACAAAACGATACAATCAACAAAGCTTTAAGAATTGACTAACAAAGATCATGTTAAATCTTAATATCTCGTTTTAATTATTAAAAAGATTAAGCTTTGACAAGTTTGTTCGCTTCTTACGAACGAATGTGACAATTTTAAGGCGTACAAAGTTCGTTAAGCTAATTAGAAAGCGTACAAATCTAATTAGACGCAATGTTCTTAACAATTTAAAAACAAGTACTTGAGTGTTTATTGCTTTAAATAATTAATCAAATTCGAATTATCTCTTCTTTCTAAAAGTTATCGTATACTTTATTGACATAAATTGACAATATAGAGAAGTTTTATTAATTTTTAAGTTTTTGAAGAGTAAACACATAGAGAAGCGATTAACGAATGTAGTATATAGCATTTTGAAGACGTACAATCTTCAAGATTGTCTAATAACTATTATCGTAAACAACGCTAACAACAACAAAATACTACGAAGAGCTCTTATTAAAACTTTGCGAAACGAGAGCATAGCTTGGGATTCGAAGTTCGAAACAATAAATTACATAAGTTATGTTATACAAATTTCGATCAATAGTTTGTTAAAAAGGTTCAAGATACGTATTTGAAACGAAAATGTTATTATCGAATTCAAAAAAAAATTCTTAACAATTTGATTAAGAGAAGAGATTCTTTTGAAAAGACTTTGCGCAAAATAAGATCGATTGCTAGCTTCTATTGTTGTAAGTTTTAATAAATATAACTTTCAAATTTGACTTATTGTTATCGCAATCAACGCGTTAATCGTTCGATACAAAGTCTTTCGCGAACTTTAAGTAAATAAAATATTAAGCAAAAACATAAAGAGAATAATTTAAGATGTTAAGATTTGTTAAAATAGCATTTACGTTATATTGCAACGAACGTACGACATAAAAAATTCTATACATAAATAACTTTATACTTGAGTGGAATTAAAGTTTTAAATGCTAGAATCAACGAAAAATAAATAAAGTTAAATACGTTATATAATAGCACTTTTGAAATCTTTCGAAAAACTTATTTGAACATTAAGTTTTTCTTAGAACTTTACGATATGCAAAACTTGAAAAACTTATAATGCAATGCATAATTATTTGAAAAATTAGCAACAAATTATTGCGAAACTTTTAGGGATAACTTGGACAAAGAAGTTACAAAAAGACATTTAAATTGTTAAAAATCGAATTAATGTATATTATAAAGCTATCTATAATAAAGCAAATACATACTTTAATGTTAAGACTTTGTTTAACTCGTTTAAAAAATCGTCGATGTATAGCGTACGTTACTTTATTAATAATGTTTCGCGTTCTATTGTCGTCTTCTATTGCTTAAAAGATTGACGTTTCTCTATAAAGTCGAAGTTGATTATTAGTTGACAAACGACAATACATTTAAAAGTTTAAGAAACACTACAATAATAGCTATTTGCGATATCAAAAACTAAAATATTAGCGACGTCTCGCTATTGAATCTAAAAAGAGATAGTCTCTAGTTGTTGTCGTACTAGCTACTTAACGCAACATCGACAATCAACAAAACGTCGTTAATAGCACACAAGACATTAAGTTGAAGACGAAAATCAACGAGACGATTGTTTGACTTATTAAGTTCGTCGAATTTGTTAATAAGTTTTTTATTTTGAGCGTTTGAAGCACTTTGAAGTCTTTATTTCTAGCATTGACTCGTATAATTAAAGACGTTCTAGCGATTCTTGTATTAAATGTTGATGTCAAATAATTGTTTTTAATGGTACGCGATATAATTATCTATTGTTGCAATCGATTTCGCGAACACATTGTTAAAAACATAATAATAATCAAGTGTACGAATTGATTTGCTAGAGACATCTTGAAGAACGTAGACACTATATTGCTTGTTATCGCAAAAAAGCTAAATCAAAATATTGAGAAAATTAACAATAACAAATCTTTATTTAACATCACTTAAACAATAGAATCAAAGAACGATAATAAAAAGTCGAACATTAACTTGAACTTCGAAATGTCTTTTATCAAATTAAACAATTTGAACAACGCTATTTATGCAACAACAATAGCAAATAGTAGTAGAAATTAAGATCGAACTAATACGTTAAAAGAACTTTAAGCTTGTTTTCTTATCAATCTTTCTTTAATACTTTTGATAGATAAGATCCAAAATTACGTTGATAATAATGCGAGAAAACATTTAAACTCGAGTTATTCGCAAATAGAGTTAACATTGCTAGCGTACTCGTAGAACTTAAGTTATTTCTAATTGATATCTCAAATAATTATATTTGTCTTCGCGAAGAGTCGACAACAATATATAATAAACAAAGCAAGTCAAAGTACGTCAATTCGTTCACGAAAGATATTTGCGAAACGATAGCGAACTAATACATAAAGTAATTATTGATTTAGCTTAAATACGATAGAAAAATAATAAAAGAAATTTAGTTTTGATATATAATAGGCGAAGCTTGATCAATTGTTCTAGTAGCTAGATTTTATCTTAAGCTTTTAACAAGCATCAATTCTTAAAACATAGTATTTTAGACTTCTAAGATCAATTTTACGAATTTCATCTCTATATATATAACGTGATTAAACAAAGTTGAGTCTCTACTAATTTATTGCTTGAATTTGCCACTTGATTTTTAAAATAAATTGTTGATGCAATTAATTATGCAAAGCATAAATTCTATCTTATTATTTATCTAATCTTATATCGATTTTATCAATAAGATCGAATGGGTCGAACTAGACACTTGATGCGAAAACACACTGAAAAGAGAACACTGGTAATGGGAATCATAATTGTATTGCTAGCTAGGAAGAGGAAAGTCCTCTATCTAAATACTACTGTGCCAAAAAATATGTTGCCAAACAAGAAAGAAATACTCTGTTCAGAAAAAAAATACAATAATTGTAATATTTCTTTCTAATCTCTCTACTATACTATTGTTCTCAATAGCGACGAATACAAAAAGAATAGATATAAGACAAACAGAATTTCTATTGTAAAAAAGATAAACAGAATTTCTGTTGTCGAAAAACAAATAAGAAAAACATTTCTATTATAAAAAAGATAGTAGAGCAATCGAAATATTAATAAAAAAGATTGTCTATAATAATTGATAAGATTGAATCAAAGCAAGATCGAAAAATTTGTAATAGTATATTTTTTTTTTCGACAAAATTTCTGAAACAATTAGAGCAAAATCAAAAAATTCGAGATAGTATATTTTTATAGAAAAAATTGTTTGTAGTATCGACAAACAAACAAAGAAGAAAAAAAAGAATTTCTAAAACAATTAGAGTAAAATCGAAAAATTCGAGATAGTATATTTTTTTTGAAAAAAATTATCTATAGTATCGATATAAATTTCTGAAACAATTAGAGCAAAATTGGAAAATCTATAATAATATATTTTTTTGTTAGAATTTCAAATTAGAAAAAGACTTTGTTTACAATTTTGTCGATAATATATAATTTTGCTGTAAGAAAAATCTTACACTTTGTTTTGTATTAATAAATTATAATATGCGGCAATTAGTCTGCAAACGTAATAATATTCGAATTTTCTATTTTTGTTAAATTGATAAAAATTAATAGTAGATAGTAATAAATAAGTGCTAATATTGATATGTCTGCGAAATTCTTGATTGTATTCTATAATTTCTTTGTATTTTTTGTTTTCTTCTTGAAGAATTCGACAATAATACTTATTTTAATTAGTAATTGTATACAAAGCAAATTCTTGCATATATTGACGTAGCTTTTTATCAGAATTGCAATTATATAATCCGCTTTTAAAACTAAAAGCGCCAAAATCGAAATATTTTTTTCAAAAAATATCGAAATGTCGAACTCAATTAAAACAATTTTTTTTTTAATTTTTTTAATTTTTTTGACATTTTTTCTCTCTAGATTGCGACTCTTGCGTTTATTGTTTTTTGTTTTATTTTTTGTTGTTTTTTTGACTTTTTTTTTTTTTTTTGCTATTTCTTTGTCGAACTTGTCTTCAAAAAATATACTATTTTTTTTGCTATTATTAGATTTTTGTTCCGAGACAAAATCTTCAAAAAAAATTGCTAATTTTGTAGATTTATCGACAGCAATTCTATTTCTTTTTTTAACAAAAATACTGTGTTTATCTCTAACGCGTTAAAGATTATTAATAAGCTAAATATTTTTGTATATTATAGTGTAATAATTTTTCTAAATTAATAAGTTTGTAAACACAATTGAATTTTTGTTATTCGATATATTGATTTTTACTGCTTTTTTGTTAACAAACGTCTTTCGCCAATATAGTTCTTGTGTAGCAGCTTTGATATTACAAATTTCGTAAAACTATTAATCGAATAGAATTGCGCAACTCTTCGAAAAATATTTGATAAAAAAGTTATCGAAATTAAGTTCAATTGACACAAACGCATTATATAAAAAAAAGCGCAATTTGTTGTTAGCTAATATATTCGATATTGCGAAATCGAAGTTAACAAAATTTTTGCAATCGAAATTTTTGAAAACGAAATCTAAAATTGTAAAATTGAATTCTAATAATATAATACAAATATAGAAAAAAGATAGAGAAGTATTGAAAATTGCAATTGCAAAATTGTAAATTCTTTCGAATATCGACACTAAGCTGCTAGTAATTTTAATAAATAAAATATTTTCGGTAGACACGCTAAAAAGAGCACGTGTTATTAGCAATTTTAGTAGACAAATTTCTATTACTACTATATTGTAGTACGCGAGAAAAAGTAGAATTGCAACTAATTTAAAATTGTTGTGTTTATCAAACTGCTTAAAAACATTAATAGCAAGTATTTCTTTTATAGATAGATAAAAGTTCTTGTCTATATTCGATATTTTACAAGCTCTTAGTTTTGTATTATATATATATATAATCAATCGACAGAGTAGAGAATCTTAAGATACTAATTTTGTCAAAATTTTTAAAACAATTTTGTATTTTTCGAATAATACAACTGCATTTTTTTCTAGCAAAATAATAAATTATTGCTTGAGAAATTTTATTCTTATTTTTCTAAAATATATCTAAAATAGCAATTGAGCAAGATCTTCGAAATTGTTATTTTAATCGAAAATCTCGAATAAACTTGAATTCTAAAAATAAAGATATATCGAGTATTTTCTCTATATTTTGAAAACAAAATACTTAAAATTAGTAAATTTGTTTCGATAATCGATTATCGACAAATTCGAAATAGTAATTTCGATTTTCAAATAAATTATTAGAGAGAGCAGAAGTTCCGCAATCGTTACTATATTATAAATAGACAATATTAACAATATAGAAATTAATTTTTTTCGATTGTCTTTGTATATTCTAAGCAGTTTTTTCAAAATCTTAATTCTACTTTTTAGATATCTATCTTGTTCTATTAAATTAAAAACGCGTTAACAATTGTTTATAATTGTCTTTAAATAGCAATTCTTAATAATTGCACAATTTTGTCGAGTAAATTTCTTCTCTATTAATAACAATAATTCGAGTCTATATTTGTTAAAAATTAAAATAGCAATTAATTTTTTTCTCGAATATAAGATCAGATTCGAAAAATTTAGAATTTGTAAAACTATTTTTTCTATTGTTTTAACAAAGATTTCTTGAAATTTGTCAAATTGCTAATAAATTATATCAAGTAATCTATTTTTTGACAAATTTTTGTTGTAATAAAATAGATAGCAAATTACAATAGCTCTTATTAATATAATATTCTATTTTTAGAAAACTTCCAATACTATTTCTAGTCTTGTAGCAAATATAGCAGTTTTAATAGTTATTAAATTCTGCAAATTGTTTTCCGAATCTAAATCTAGAATTATGCAATTTCGAAATTTTGCTACATAAATTGTTTCAATATAGATTAGAGTACATTTGTTGCACAATATTAGTTTATAAAAATATTTTTTGAATCTATTTGTCTGTTTTTTCTTTTCTATTGTTGTAATTTGTTTTGTAAATTGCCGAATTTGCGCTCTTTTTTTCAACAGATAATATAATACTACATCAAATGCTATAAAAAATATTTTCTTGATAATTTTGTCAAAAAAAATATTATAATAGAAAGAGAATACAATAATAAAAAAAAATCGAATATCTTTGACGTTAGTTCTGTAAACAAACAAATATATATTTAATTCAGCCGATTTATTGTCTTGGCTCAGATATACTATTTAGATTTTCTTATTTTGATATTTTCTAATAAATTGCGCACTATAGATATCGAGATAATTGTTGATAAGATTCTGTGCTTCGATCAAATCTATCTTATTATATTATATATTGTAAACAAAATTCTAGTTCTTTTATTTAATAAAATACTAAACTATTTTCTTTCTACAAGTATTGTATTTTTGTAATGTTATATATCTATTTAGCAGTTGCTAAATCTTATAGTTGTTATTTGTATTTCTATCTTTTTCTACTAAAAATATATTTGTATCGATTTCTCTTGCATATAAATTGCTTTTCTTCGAAGCAAATTTTAATATAGCAATAGAAACAACTAAATATATTTTTCAATTCGAAAATAATTTTAATCTAAAAATAAAATAACTGTATATTTCTAGAATTTTGAACAATTTTGCTTTCTAATTAAAAAGTTTGAAATTCTTCAATCTTGAAATCTTGTATTTTGAATATAATTTCAAAAAAATCTTTTTTTTTTTTTAAAACAAGTAGTTAATAATAACTATTATAGCGCAACTTTATTTCCGTATTTGCGAAAGCTATTGATGCTGCAACTTTGTTTTGATTTCTTTTTTGCTTAGCAATATAATTAGTATTCTATTAATAAAAATCAACTATAGACAATTCTTTACAAAAAACTTTCTTGTAGATAAGTTTGTTTAAAGATTTTTTTGTCGAGATATTTTTAAAATTGTTAAAAATGTCTCGAAGTCTAACCGCGAAACGTCTTTAGTCTGTTTCGAAATTTAAGATAAAATAATATTGCAAAACTATTTCTATAATTTGATTAGATTGTTCCGATTGATTGTCGAATTGTAAATAATAGACAATAAAATAAAGTAAATTAATTTTCAAAAAATAGAATATTGCTTTCTACAAACTAGACAGAAATTTATTGTCTCTATCGAAAATAATATTTAAAGATAGATTTCAATTTGCAAGAGTATCGATAAACTTAACTGTCTATTTCTTAACTAAAAAAGTTGTTTTTCCAACTATTGTTGTAATTTGTTTGAAGAATTTGTCTATTATCGATATAAAAGAATTGTATTTGTTTGACAATTTGAAAAGTGCAAAAATAAAATCGATAGTAATAATATAGAATATCTTCGACTTTGTAATAATAGACTTTAGCTATCTATATAAACAATATCTAATTGTATTGTTAAACTAATACAATAAATAGTGTTTTAGATATCTTTTCAACTATTTGATCAAATTTCTTATATAATAACTGACTATAATTCTATTATAGATATATAAGAATTCTTCGTGCGTCTATATATTATGCGATAGTTTGAAGATTCTTGTTTTTATAATTTTAGAGATATACAATCTTAGTTGTTTGTTCTTTTTGTTTTGAAAATAAATAAATTCTTTTTTTAATATAAATTAAATATTTTCTATTCTAATTTCTTCTAATTTAATCGATTTTTTCAATATTGTCGACTTTTTCGAAATAACAATCTTCTCGAAATTCTTTAATATTGTCGAAATTGTTAAAATTACAATAGTAGATTTCTATTCTGCTATTTTCGACTCTGTCGATTTTTTTGTTGTATTTGTATTAAATATCGAAATTATAATTTAAGTTTTTGCTAAAACTAAAAATTTTGTCGAAATAATAACAACAAATTTTTGTTTTTTCGAAATTTGTTCTAAATTAACAGAATAATTTTGAATTTCTTGTCAATTATTACAATTTTTTTTGTATTAACTAAGAAGCATTTTGTAGATCTTAAACTACTTTTTATCGATTTTGTAGATTTTTGTTAAATTTTTTTCAAAAATTGAAACTATCTTAATTAAAATTATATAATAAGCGACAACTTTGTCAAGAATTTTTTTGTTTTTAAAATTATTCTCGAAATAATTCTTTTTGAACAATCTAAAAAAAATATTTAAAACAATATTGAATTTTTCTGTCTTTCAGCGTATATCAAACAAGAACTAAAAAATATATTGAAAAATATAAATAAAACGCAAATTTATACAATCTAAAAAAAAGAAAAACAATTTGATCTGCTTTGCTATATCTATTGTTGCGAAATAATCGATAAAAATAACAATCGATTTTTTCGATATATAATTGAGTATATAATAGATCTTTTTTAGTATTTATACAAAAGCGACAATTTTTAACTCTGTTAATCAATATTTTTTCTTAATATTGTTTAGTATTTTAGAAAGATATAAAATTGTCTAAATATTGATTATTTAAAAGAAATTTGTAGCAATATTTTCTCTTATATAATAGATATAAATTTCGAATTTGTATTTTTTAAATTTGTCGACGTCTATAAATATCTGTCGCTTAATATTATAATAATAGAGTATATTTTTCTTAATAAGTTGTTGTTGAAGTATAGCAAAGTTTTGAAATTCTATATCAATAAACTTAATATTAATATTTCTGCAATACTATACTCGAATCTTTTTATTTTTAACTAAAGATTTTTTTAGCAAAATTGTTTTAAGATTTTGCAAAACTTTTGCTATCTATATATAGTAGACAATCTTTAATCGAAATCAATTTGTTATTTTTAGATAGATTTTTAAGTTTTTTAATATTCTAGAAAAATTAAGTTTTTTTAGTATAGCAAACTTTTTTTCGAAAATTCAAAAATCTAAATTGTCGATACGTTGCTCTAGTAATATTATAGATAGATATTCGATATACAATTTTTTAAATTTTAAAAAGATTCTTATTTGAAAAAACAAAGCAAAAATAATCTCAAAATATATTAAATACTTGTCAATACTATATAAAAAGATTACAATATTGTCAATATAATACTTGTAGAAATTGCAATAAAATCTAAAAAATTTGTCTATCTTATTTTGAATATACAATACTAACTTTTTGAAGTTTATAAAAACAATATTCGATTGCTCTTTTTTTCTATAGAAGATAATTGTAAAACAATCTCGATACTTTTTTTTAACTAGAAACTAATAAAACTAACTACTGTTGTCTACAACAATAATATAAGAGCAATCTTGTAACTTTGTTATTATATTTTCTTGCAATAGCAAAAAATACAAATTTGTAATATTGATAGTATTTAGATTCCAAATATCTATTATTGTTTTGTTTTTTTGGATAGACTTTTTGTTTAAATCAATATATATAGTTTTCTATACTACAAAGACAGAAAATTCAAAAAATATAGAATTTTCGAATTATTTCAGTCTTTTCTATATATATATTTTGTCGAATTTCTTATTAATTAAGATTTTTGATTTCTGACTCAATAGATAAATTTTGTGCGCTAATTTTGCGTTGACAATAATTTGCCAATCAATTACTATAGAGATTTCTATATACTTTTCGAAAGAAAAATCTATAGTATTGTTGATATTTTTTTAAATTCTTAAATAACAATTAACAATTTTAATATATTTCGCTACTTTGTCGAATAAACTATAGATAATAATATTGTTTTTTAACTAAATTTTTATTTTTTTTAAAATAATTTCTCGAAAAAAATATATTTTAGCAGAATCTAACTTCGACAGAATTGAATAGTTTTTGAAAAAAAAAATTGTTGCAAAAAAGTAATTTTTTTTTTCAACAGTATAGTATTTTTTATTCTTATATTCTACAATATGTTTAATACAGCAACAATTATTCAATTTTAGCGAAAATTCTTTATTATTGCGAAAATTAATAAATTGAAAGTTTGTATTTACAAAATAGATATATATTTTAGATATTGTAAGCTCGAAAAAAAAATTATATTTAAAAAACTTATTTTTTTCTTTTAGAGTTATAGCAATTTTTGCTGTTAATTTTGCAAATATTATCTCTTTTTTTGTTGTACAAATTGTTCGACAAATTCGAATATTGTTTTTGATTTTTATCTCGCAAAGTATTGCAATTTTTTTACAAAATTCGAATTTTAGTTTTCGACTTAATATATCTATTACTATTTGTTTCGATTCTAGAATATCTATATCTATAAAAAAAAATTGTTTTAAAATTATTTATCAAATAAACTTTGTAGCAAATGTAGACAATTATCTTGTTGCTATTTTTGTTCTTGTTTTTCAAATAGACATTTACAAAAAACTATTTGTCAAAAATATATTTTGTCGCATCTATATCTCTTAATAGAATCGAAAAATATTTTCTAATCTTTATATTAAATATCTTTGTTTTAACAAAAACACAATCTATTATAGATATATTGCAATCAAAATTTACGCAAAAGAGACTTGTTAAATTGCTAATACTGTATTTAACTATTGCTATAGTATAATATTACGCTCTAAAAGCTATTTTGTTTTCTTTGAAAAATATTGTTAAGAAAATTATTATTTTCGATATTGTTATATTCGAAATAGCTGTTTTCGAAAATCGATATTGTTAAAAAATTTTAAAAATAAATTCTAACTGCTTCTATTAATTCTTCTTTTTATATAATCGCATATAGATATATAGTTTGTTTCTAAAATCGAAAGTATTTTAATATTGTTAATAGATTGATTTTTCGACAATATTTTTTTGTAAAAAGATATAGTATATTATATCGACAAAGAAAGTATCAATATTTTTGTTATTTTTCTTATTATTATTTTTTTTTTATTGGAAATCTTGTTACAAAAATCAGTTTTACAATTTCAAAAATAGGTTGTCTCGATATTTGTTGATATATAACTGTAGTATATTTCTGTTTCTTTTTTATTTTTTTAATTTCAATTTTTGTTCTAATTATCAAAATATAACTGAATCTGCTAATATATTATCTGCAAATCTGAGATTTAGAGAAAAAAAATTTGCGTTGTTTGTTTTGTAATAGAGCGGAAATCCGCCGCGTTCTTTTTTTACTATAAAAATTCTATTTGAATTGTATAATCTATTTCGATAGAGATTGATATTATCGACAATAATTATTAACAATTGTTTTGTCAAAAATAAAACAATCTTTTGATTTTGAATATTTTAAATATTTGATTGACTCGAATAAATCTAAGTTAAATTCGATTCAAATATATTTGTGTTTTGCTAATTTGTATAAACTTCTGTTCTGCTATTAATATAAAAAAAATTCTAATTTTCTTTTTAATAGAAAAAGCACTATTGCAAAGAAAAAAAAATTCGACTAATAAAATAAAAAAATTTGCTAATACAAAAAAAAGTAAGATTTCTAATAATTTGAACAAAAATTTTCTTATTTTTGTTCAAAATAGCAGTCGAAGAAAAAACAATCTATAAAAATTCTTTTATCTATTTGTATTTGCAGACAATTACAACAAAATTTGTTGTAGATTTTTGATCTATTTTTCGATCTATTCGAAGATCGACTTTTTTTCTTATTTTGTTTTTTATTTTTTTTTTAAGATAAAACAATATACTGCTATATTTCTTTTCGATTTGCTATTAGTTTGCCAAATTTTCGAACTAAAATATTTGCTATTAACAACAATATAGTTATCTAAAACTCTAACAGCAAATAATTTTAGATTTAGATTGTTTTGATTAGATCTTTATTTAGATCTATCTATATAATATACAATTTTATATTTTGTATATATATATACAACTTTTTTCTATTCTATAAATTCTTTACAGAAAAGATTTCTCGATTTAGTTTATTTTGAACTATTAATATAAAAAATTTGAATCGTTTTTTTAGACAGCGGAGAATACGTTTCAGTCTATTAAACAAGATTGTTATTGTATTTTTTTTATTTTAAGTAAGATTATTTAACTATTAGTACAATATGTTATCTCGAAAACATATAGATATATAGTTTTTAATCTTGTTTTTCTTAATAGTAGTGGCATAGTTGTCTACTCTGCAACAGAAAGTATATATCTCTTAATAGATAGTTTTCTTTCCGATAGTAACAATATTGCTTTTGCTATAGAATTTCTCAAAATCTAAATAAAAATAGTCTAAATCGAAGATTCGAAACATAATATTATCTTTTAAAATATTATTATCTACTAATTCGAATAATTTCGAAGAACTCTATTGCTCTAAAAATTTTTGCTAATTAGTAGAATTGACTAAATTCGAAAAATCGACAAACAAAAACAATCTATTTAACTAAATATTGTAATTTGTTAATACTTTAGTTATTGTCTAACTAATAAATTTTTGTACAGCTAAATTGTTCAATAGATTTTTGTTTTCTGCTATATTTAATATTATTGTTTGTAGTATGTTTATTCGAATAGACAAAATATATTTTTTTTAATTATTTTTGAATATTTTGTTTGTTTTTTGTTTTTTTTTTCTGAAATATCGATAATACAAATTTCGAAAAAGTTTGATTCGAAAAATATTTGCGTAAAAAAAGATATAGATTTGTTTCGAAAGTCGAAAAAAGTTTTCTATATAAAAAAAATAAAAAAAATCGATAGAGTAGATACAGAAAAATCGAACAGATATCGATTTCTTTTCGATATAAAAATATTATCGATTTCTTGAAATTGTATAACAATATGTAAAGCTGAAAACTCCAAGTTCTATAAAATACTTTTTTTTTTAGATAAATTTTCTGATTTTCTTGTCTATAGAAAAGAAAAGAAATTGAAATAGATCGAGATTTGTCGATAAATTTCTATATTTGTTACAAAAATTTTTACTGCTTTTATAAAAATCGATCGATCTACAATTCAATCTAATAGATAGTAGAATAACTTAGTAGATTTTGAATATTTACTAATTCTAATTGCTGTATAGATAGTTACTAGCTTAAAAATGTTGTTCAATATACTTTGCAAGATAGACAAGAATTTCTTGAATTGTTTCGAAAATAATTTGTTGATTTTTATTAGAAAATTGTTCAGTTTTCAAACAAGTTTAATAATTTTATTTGATAGTTCTGACAAAGATATTAGAATTGCTAACAAAAGAAAAATACAAAATACTAATTAAAAGAAAAATACAAAATATTGATAAGATATTTTCTTTCTGATAGACAATTTCTGCAATAGAAAAGCAGATTTTACAAAATAATAAAGCAGACTTCTAAAAAGCAGAAATAATAGTAAAATAATTTTCTCTGATAACCAATTTTCTTATAGATAAGAAAATTCTTCTTTGAAGCTATCAAATAGTGCGAAAACGTACTGAAAAGAGAACACTGATAATAGAAATTATAATTGTATTGCTAGCTAGAAAGAGAAAAGTTCTCTATCTAAATACTACTGTGTCAAGAAATATCTTGCCAAGCAAGAAAGAAATATTCTGCCCAGAAGGAAAGTACAATAATTGTAACAACACTCGACAACAATTCTTCGCTCGTCCCATTCTATTGGACTAGGAAATTTGCTTGACTCTAGAGTCAAGATTGAGCGAGTCAACTCGTTCGGATTGAAATCTGGACCAACAATTACACTAATTAAGTTCTTATTATTTGTTGCGATTCTCTAGTTCTTTGTCAAATATATTTAAAAGAGTATTCGCAAAAGCATCAAACAAAGCTTCGACTATAATTAATAATAATGCTCTTTTGTCTATTGAAAGATTTAAGAAAAGAAACAACAACAACAATAATAAAGATTTGCTTCAAACGCATTTAACAACAAAAAATAAAATTACTTTTATTCGCATTTGCTACAATAATAAAAAGCTTTATATATTGTATATACAAAAAAGAACTAGATTTTAAACTTAAATCGATCTAGAATTTTATTAACAAATCAATACTATTTTTAAATTAATTCGTAATAAAATATTGAAGTTTGTAAAGAACTATAAAACGTTTTTAACAAAATTTAATACTAAAAAGTCTATTAATAACAACACTAAGTATATTATAGCTATACAAAAATAACATTTGCATATGTTTTTAATTAAAATAAAAATAAAAGAATCTAAAAAGTTTGTAAAAAAATTAGAGACAAAGACTACAAAGACTTGCAAACAAAAAAAAAAAAAAATTATTTCAATTCAATTAAATTCAAAAGCGTTTGCAAAAGAATTAGAAAGCATTTATTTTATTTTCGCAAATCTCTTTATTAATTGCTAACAATAATAGCTCTTTTGATTACAAAACTCTTGCGATAAAGAGTACTACTATTAACGTTGTTCAAATATTTGTCTCTACAAATGTCTCAAAAAAAAAAAAAAAACTTAGAAAGAACAATAATGTTAGGGTTAGAGCTTTGATAGCTAGTATATAGTTGATTGACGAGAATACTAGCTATGCAGAACTAACTATGTACAGGAAATAGATATAAGTACTATAAATGTCAAGACACTAGACATTACTTGTAGTATATTCGAGACTAGAAAGCAAAAACTCGAAAAATAATTAAAAAGCAAAGTCTATCTAGTTTAAAATTGTAACACTACTTTTTTTTTCTATTCGCAAGTTCTAGCAAAACAATATCGAATTTTCTAGTTAGCGTTTCCAGTTAACTCTAGTTAATCTCGAATACTTGTCGAATACAAGTTTCGATTAATATCGAATATATATTAAATATTACTTAACAATTAAAATTGAAGTTTCCGGTACGCGTCGAACAAAAGAATAAATTTGTTGAATAGAAAAAATAATCAAAAATTTTGAAACAAAATATGCAAAAAACAATAATATACAAAACAAAAAACATATATGCTGCAAATAATATTCTAGTTAATTTTTGACTATCTTCGATTAGTGTCGAGCACGTCTATCGGATACAATTTGATACTCGAAATTAAATATCGAGCAATTGTTAAACAATAGAAATCGAGTTTCGAGCAATTTGTCGAGCGACAACAAGATCGAGAGAAAGAGAGAATAATTAATTTTTAAAAAAATATCAAATATAGAAAAATTAAGAAGATACAAAAGATTACTAATTCTAATTCTAAGAAAGAGATTCAGATTATATAACATGGAAGTTGGAAGATCGACTATATCTAAAAAAAATCAGAGAGTCGACCAATTACGTAATTTGAGAAAAAGAATTGACAACAACAAGAGAGATAGCGATATCGAAAAGTCGAAATTTGCCGAATTTTAACTATATTCGGACACGTTTGTCTAAATCTACTATACAAAGAGAGAAAATAACATAAAAGTGTTTTAACAGCAATTTATATATAGCTGTATATATATTCAGAAATATCAAGTCAATTTTGATTCGAAGAATTTTTAGAAGAAACAACTACAAAATATCTAGCAAAAGTACTATAAAGACGACAACAAGAATCGCAAATATATATCGACTAACTTCTGACAATAGTAATATATCAATAATATGTTTCCAAAATTCTTGTTGGATGCAACAGAAAACAAAGTAGTATATCGAATTTGATTTCGACTGCGAATATATAGCAAATAACTCTTAATAATAGTAATATACTAGCAATGCGTTTTTAGAATCGATTGTAGATACAACAACAAAAACTATAGATATATATTAAACGATATTTAGACAGCAGTAATAGTAGAACGCAGAAATATATAGATGCAAATTATTTTACTTATTAGATTTTTAATCAGAAGACGTCTTAAATATTTAATAAGATTTTGCTGCGTCAGAATATTGATAATAGAAGTCGACAACAAAGTTAAAGCAGCTGTCAGTTATAGAGTAGTTTAATTATTTAGATCTATTGTTGTAGTTTGTGTAGTTTGTAAAGAGAATTTAATACTATAGTATTTTGCGTCTATAATTAGTGGCAATTAGATTTAAATCTATATTATTGTTATTTTTGTATATATTGTATCGTGATATTCCGATATTTTTAATATAGTATTCGAAATTGTTGTCAATATTGTTGACAGCATTAACAAACAATAGAAACTTGATTTGTTAATCTAACAAAGACTTGTTTTTGTCAAAATACAAAAATTATAAATAGAATACTAGATAGATTTTTATCGACTCGAACAGTTCTAATTTGTAGATATAATTGTTAATTGCTCGAATAATTTTATAGAGATCTGTATTCTTATATTTCAAAGACTTGTATAGTTAAGTTGTTTTAATATTTCGAATATCGAGCATAATTTAATTATCGATTTTGAATTTCGGAATCGCAATGTGTCTATAGTTAGCAAATTTTACTTGTTTGATTTAAATTTAGATAAATTTTTGACAAAAAAAGTTTTGCAAAATCTCGATTTTTTTAACAATCTTGTTGATATTCTTTATATTGCGACGAGTTTCGGACATAATATTGTCAGAAAAAATTATAAATAGTTTTAGATTTAATTGTAACAGATAGTTTTTGATAGCAAAAAAAAATAATAAGTTAGTAGACTTGTTAATATAGCTGTTTGCAACAAATTCGACAGTAACAAGATAATTGATTCAGTTATTTTGATTGTATTGCATATATGTCCGAAGATACTGTTTAAGAGCAAGATTAATATTTTTGATTTAATTGTCGATTTCTGAATAGAATATAGTTAACAATTTAGATTTGATTTCTAATCTTTTGCAAAAATATTGTCAGAAATAAGCGACAAATTGAATATCTCTGTCGAAAACAATAGTAATTGAAAAGCTCTCAATGCGTTAGACAAAGTCGATAAAGATTTAAATAACAATTTTGATTTTCAAAAAGTCTATAGATATAAACTTTTTATCTTTGAATAGTCTATCGATTATTACTAAAATATACTAAAAGATCTTTTCTCTATAACAATATAATAGCAAAAAGATAATAAAGTTGCAAAATATATTCTGTCAGTAACAATCTAAAATAGATAGAGACTTCAATAGATTGTATCTATATTTGCAATATAATTTGATATGTTTGCAAATTAAATAGTTTTTGATATATTTTTTGACGTCTGAATACAATATAAATCAATAGTAGTAACACTGTATTTTCTCGAAAATAGTTGTTCGATCTAAATATCTAATACTTAACAATTTATACTGAAATCTAATTGCTTCGACTCGAAGAGTATTATTTGTGTTTTAAAATATATATATTTTGTCTCAAACAAACAAATACTTAATATTAATTGTTAAATATTTGACTATTGTACAGTTTTCGAGTTTTAGCTTGATTGTTTTGCGAAAAATAGCTAAAATCTTTTGTTTATTAGTTTCTTTAGTTTGAATAATCTGTTCTATCTTTTTGTTATACAGATATATTTTCGATATCTGTCGAACAAGAATTTCGAAATTAAATTTTATTTTAGATTTTTTTTTTCTGTTAAATTGATTGCAATAGCAGACAAGAGTTGAGTTATAAAAAAGATTGCAAATATAAATAGTTAAATTGTAGACAAAACAGATATATCTAAAAAAAAAATAGAATCGACAACTAAAAACAATAGAATTGTAGACTAAGAAATTGTAGATACAACAATAACAAGCAAAAAAACTAAGAGTAGAGATCTAGCAAAGCAAAATCTGTTTTGCCAAAATAGTGCAAATACTACAAACAATAGAAATATAAATAGTTTTATATTTTTGTTAGCTATTAGCAAGATTTGAGTAAACTTCTTGCAAGCTTTTGCAATTCTTTTGTTAGCAATTAGTTCAGACTTGATAAAATCTCGAAACAAACAAATTAATTCTGTTACTAAATTGTAAATAATATTTAATAGTAGCAAAATTAATACAACAATTTTAACTATACTCGATCTCAAATTATATTGCTTAAAAATTGTTTGTTGTTAAAACTAATTGCAAAAATTATTGTTGTCAGAAAACAAATTTTACAATTGTTTAATTAAATTGTTTAACTTTGTATCTAGTATATTTGATCGATAGATAATTTTGAAATTAAACTCGAACAAAAACTCGATTCAGCAAGTTTGACAACAATTGAGTTGTTTAATAGTTATAAAATATTTTAGATTGCAATAGTCGATAATAATTTTAATAGATTGTTCGACAGATATATTAGTATACTTTAGATATTATTTCTCGAAAACGCAAACAATAATTAATAGTTTTTTGTTGTAAATTTTGTAGTTGCACTCTGCAAGCAATATAGTTTTGAATATATAGACTATTAAATAAAATAATTTATTCGAATTTATCTAAAACAGCACGGCAACAATTATAAAGTCGAAAATATTGTTTTCGATTCAAATTTCTAGATTAAAATCGAAATAGTGCAAAATAGATTAATTGATAAAAATTTGTTTGAGAGTTTTAAACACAAAATTTTCGAAACTGTCAAATTGTTATAAAAAATTGAGATTTTTGTTTTCGAGCTTACTAAGCGCTAACAAAAATTTGACTAGACTCGAATAGTTATAGATAAACTGTTAATAGAAATTAACAAAATCTAGAAAAATCTATATATTGTATATACAGATAGAAATTTTTTACTCGAGAATATATTTGATTTTCTCGAGATTTATTCGAATTTTTTCGATAATAATAATCAAATTCAGATATTTGATTTGTTTAATAAAAAAAAAATACTTGTTGATATTTAGATAAAAATCTGCGTTATAAAGTTTAACAAAAATTTTGTTTATATAATTCTTATATTCTGTCTCGATATTACTATAGATTAAAATATTATTTATATAGACAATACAGAAATTGTTCAAATAGAAACTAAAAATTTTATTAATAAAAGACTGAAACGTAATCGAGACGTTATATAGTTTAAAAAATATTACAATATACTTAAACAGATTGTAACAAGTAATAAAAACTGTCTTATATTTGTTATCGAAACGCATTCGAATCTTGTTAAAAACAACAATAATATCGAATTTGTTGTAATATTTGATTTTGTATAATTGTTGCAAGATCTCTCGAATCAACAATAGAGTATTGCAATTTTTAACTGTTAGAATATTAAGATCTTTATAGTTTATATAGATACACAAACTTCTATCAGACTTCTTAACTATAAAAGTAAAAACAATATACTATAAAATACTGTTGCAAATTTAATTTTTGCTTTTTATATTATTTAGATAGACTCTAATAATCTTTTTTTCTTAATAGAAAATACTATAGACTTTTTTGATCGAAAAAATTGTTTCTAAAACAAAATTAATAGTATAATTAATGTTTCTATTCGACAACAGCTTGTTAGCTTTCTATAAATTAAAAAACTTAACTTAATATCTAAATTTCGAATATATTTGTTTCTCTAGTTGTTTTAGACTAGAAGAATCTTGCTTGAGTTTTGTATAAAATTTATTGTAATTATTGAAAATAATAGCTACAATATTTATTGTAATATTGTTGTCTGTAGTGCAAGCTAGATATCTATTGTTTTTTTTTAATTAATCTAGTATAGCAAAATGCTCAGACAGTATAACAACTGTTTTATAGTTTTTTTTGTCGACAAATTTTAAAAATACAGAGATACTTATTTAACAAACGTCGATTTTATAAAAAGATTTCTAAAACAAATATTTCAACTGCTTATATCGATTGCTAAAAATCTCTAACAACTATTAATTTAACAAACAATATTTTATACAGTAATCAAAATTAAACTCGAGAGATTGTATATTGTTTCTAATTTATATATTATATTTCTTAATCTAGAATATATCGAGAATAACTGCAAATTGTTTTAGTTCGATTATCAAATATTATAAGATATTAATATATCTGCTAAAATTAACAATAACTTGAGCAATATAGATAATATTAGAGACAAATTTGTTATCGACTAGATGCAATTTGATAGAATTTCGAAACAATATAATAGAAAATTTATAAAATTTGACAAATTTTCTATTTATAAAAACTCTATCGAAGACTTCGATATCAATAAATAGTATTGTTTTAATATAGTGTTTATCGAAAAGCAAATAAATTTGATTTAAACAAATCTTAATATAAAAATCTAGTTGCTAGCTGTTAAACAACTTGTCGTCGATAGTACTAGAACTGAGTTCGACTTCGACAAACAAGATTTTATTTTGTAAATTAAATATAATTTTGAGCTCTTTTATTGTTTTTTGTATAAGTGTTAGCTTCTGTTTTGAACTGCAACTCTTGTTAAAAATATCTAGTTTTTTGATTTGCTAGAATTATCTAAATTATTATCTAAAATATTAGAGAAACTATCTTCTCTAAATACTGTTAGCTCGAAGTCGCTAATATTATAAGTTTTAAACTTAACAAAAACTTTATTTTTAATTTTAGTTAACTTGTTTTTGCAAAAAATATTCTTATAATATAGTCTATATTCTGGCTTGAGACATTTCTGACAAAGATTAAGAGACTTAATTTTGTTTTTAAAATTTTAAAACTATATTTCTATGTTTTGTTTTCAGTTGCAAGTAGAGATATATATACTGGAACTATTAATATTGCAAGTATCTATATTAATATATTCAGAGAACTTGAAGATATCGATACAATTATTGTATTTGTTGATACTATCGATAGTTTGTATATAGATAAAAATTCGAATAGTAGTCGAACAAGATTTTTCTATCTATTGAAATTTCAAATCGATTTTACAAATCAATCTAATAAATTGATTTAGAGTAATATAGTTTGTCAAAATAATATAACAATTTTGAAATCTATAGCTCAAATCTTTGTCAAATCAATATATTTTATCGGCTTCTAATATAGAGACTTTAGCTATCGTAGATATAAAACAATTGATATATTGATTAAAGATTTCGATATTCTTTATAACAAATTCGAACAACGTAATTTTAATAAAGTTACGTTGTTTCTTGTCTAAATTGTTTTATTGAACATTTAGATTTTCAAGCAAATTATCTATTGTTAGATAAGAATTGATAGATTTATCGAACAAACAATATTTGATTTTTTTAAAAATATTGTCGATAATTTTGACAACAACAAAACTAAGTTTGACTTTCTCGAAAACAAAATATCGAGAAATACTGTTAAATTTAGAAATTAATGCAGTAATTTATTGTTTAAACTTTTCGGAATCTTCAATAAAAACAGAAAGATCGAAAAAATATTTATTGTTTTTTATATTTTGTAGTTTCGACTTAAGATTACAAGCAAAATAGATATTGTTAAGTCGATCTTTTGCTTGTAAACTAGATTTATAAAAATAGTTATATTTGTTGTTGTTGTTAAAATTGTAAATTATATAAGTAGACTCGATAAATATAGTTTTTTTATTTCGAAAAAAAGAAAACTCTTGTTCTAGTTAATATACAATAGTTTTAAACAAATTGTATTAAACTAAAACGTTGTTGCGCTCTTGTCGAAAACAATATATTGTTTTGTTACAAATATTTACTGTTAACTTTACTTGATTTAAATAAGCTTGCAAAGAGTTAATTTGAATTTTTAGCTAACAAATAGAGTCGAAATTGATTTTCTTATTAATTCGAAACTCGACAATAGTAACACTATTTTTATAAAATAGTCGAAATTATTTTTCTATATTATTTTTAATTGCTTCTCAGAGAGATTGAGACATTTCTTGTTAATTTTTGTTAAAATTGTTGAGTTAATCAACTAGAGTGCGACGTCGACTTAATTTATTTTTGTTTTCTTTTTTAATATATTTGTTATAAAATTGAGCAAAACTGCTATCTAGCAACTAATATATCAAAGATCGAATTGATATATTTAACAAATTTATATTGTTAAACAAATTTGATTCAGTTAGTTTGTCGATTATAGTTTTGTAAAAATTGAATCGAACAAGCAACAAAAATTCAAATATATTGTATTTAAGTAAATCAGAGTGCTTGTCGAGCTCTAAATTGTTTTCGAAATTATTTTAATTTAATAGAAAATTTACAGAATAGTAATTGTAACAAAAAACAATATTAATATTTGATTAATTTTTATTTATCGAGAATTTCTTAAATAACTTGCAATTCTTGCTAGAGCTAAATTTGACTTTGTTTTTTGAAACTAATTTCTTGTTAATTATATTGCAAATATAGATAAGATGCAGATAATGCAGATATTTGTAAACAAAAGTAGAAATTCAAAATTAAATATGTTTGAGATTATACAAATATTGAATAACTTATATTATTCGCGAAACAAAATTTTCGATATCGAAAATAGATATTGCTTGAAGTATTGTTCTATTGTATAGCAAATTTTCTAGCATACAAAGACAAAAGTATTGCTCGAAGACAGCAACAAAATTGTATTGTAATTGCTGTTCTAGTAGATCTGCTAATTCTATTCTAGCAGATTTACTGATTCTATTCTAGCAGATTTACTAATTTTATTCTAGCAGATTTATTAGATCGAAGTCAGAACAATCTGTTGTCTCTCTATTCTAGCAGATTTACTGATTTTATTCTAGCAAAATTACTAGAGAGTCAACGAAATTAAACATTGTTGAATTATATGTCGATTAAGAGATATCTATTGTTGCAACTCAATTATGTTTTGCAAAACGTCTATTCTAGTAACTCTGTATCTAGAATTGTTTTAGTAATTCTGTATCTAAAGCTGTTTCAGTAGCTCTATATCTGAAGCACGAAACAAAGTTAGCGAATATAAGTATTTTCAGAGTACAATTTGCAGAGTCGTGTCTAAAGAAATAGCTAGTATTATGTTAGAATTAGAGTTTTGATAACTAGTATATAGTTAATTGACAAGAATACTAGCTATGCAGAACTAACTATATACAGAAAATAGATATAAGTACTATAGATGCCAAAGCGCTAGACATTATCCGTAGTATATCCGAGACTAGAAGACGAAGATCCGAAGAGTAACCGGAGGGCGAAGCCTGTCTAGTCTGAAACTGTGACAAATAAATTCTTCAATATTAAACGTTAAAAAAAAGAAAAAAGCAATAAGATGCTATTGATGCAATTTATCGCAACAAAAACAAGCAAATAATAAATATATTTAATAAAGACATTGATCGATTAATCGCAAGAAATAAAGAAAACAAAGAAGACTTTACAAACAACAATGTTATAAAACAATTAAAAAAGCAAATAAATTAGATAAAAACAAATAGTATAAAGCAACGAAAAACTTTAAAGACAATAAAGAACAATATAAAATTATTAGACAATACAATTAATAATATAAAAAACAATATAAGTAATATTTTTAATATATTAGAAAGCATACGAAAGCAAACATAGATTAAAGAGATATGCGATAAAAAAGCACGAAATGCATTTATTTTAATAATTGAAAAAATCTCTTTTAAAATATTCTTTAAAAGCTTCTTTAAGCACTTAATCTTTTTGTATAAATTTGCATTTATTGTTATTGACAACAAGATTTGCGTTAATTAAATTAATAAATATAAGTTTCTATCTTTACGAAATATTAGATATGTCTATAATTGTAAAAAGAAGCAAACAATTAAAGACAAATCTTATAAAATAGTTATCTTATAAAAGTAGCTTCAAAAAGATATTCGTAAAACGTTAAGAAACGCATTATATATCGATTAAAGATTTGATTTTTGCGCAAACAAATATAAAAATTAATAAGTAAAATCGCTACAAAATAATAGATAGCTATTGATTGCAAATTAAGTTTTGTTTGTTTGTTAAAAACGTATACGATTTATAAATTTTAAGTAATATCAAAGAAATGTTTTACGACAATTCTAACAATTGATATAGTTTTATTAAATTGTCGTTTAAGTTCTAGTAAAGAATCGCAAAAGAAACAAAAGCAATTATAGCAATTATTGTATACAAAATCTTTATAAATATAGAGACAAAATTAATCTAATATTATTAATATTATTTTGCAAATCTTTTATAGAACTTTTAATTTGCTATATATGCTTCAATTATTAGTGCAATTTAATTTAGAATCTTATAGTAAGTTTACTAATTTATTAAAAGTAACAATTGTCTAAAAGTAAAAGTTGTGTCTTTATTTATGTCTTAAGAAATGCATCTTTTAATTCTTTATAAATTTGCAAAAGTTGCGAAAGATATTGTTAATAAAGTTTTATACAATAGAATTAAAATTAATTCGATTTTTTATAGTTTTTACGTATTGCATTATTCTAGTGTAAATAAGATATAAATATCAAAAAAGAATTGTTTAATATTAAAGAACTAGATTCTTGATTAAATTATAATATACATTCGAAATAAAAAATATAAATTTGCTAAAAATAAATGTTACTTGTTATTATCTTCTAAAGTAAAATAATAGATATAATAGAATGCAAAAGACAATCTTAAATTAAAATTAATATTGTATTTATTAATTAATTGTTTTGAACTCAAAATACAACATAATAATTCTAATTTCTTTCTTTGTAAATTTGTAAAAATTAATATTGCGATCGATAATTAAAATGTGTAAATATCTTATATGGCAACAAATAATTTTGTTATTTAAAAGATTTATAGACTAGTTAAATCAAATATATAAAAAAGACTCTTTTTACATATTAAGCTTTGCGACTCTTTTACAAAGTTAACAATATCTTTATCGACGCCTTCTAAGAAGTCAAATTACATACATAAATAGTATTAATAGTAGACGTCGTTGTCGCTCTTAATTTATGGCGATAATAGCAATATAAAGATTATAAAAGAATTAGTAATAAAACAACAAATCTCCAAAAGATAAGCTCTAATATTCGTCTAAGATCTCGCACTAACTCAATTTGATAAACGCTAACCCAATGCGAAAGTCGCTAAAATAATGGGAGAACCCTTCGATTTTTAATCGGAGGCTGCAAAACCTGCCTACTCCAACTACTGCCAGTCATTTACTCCGTCTTGTCATCCTATCTCTGAGAATTTCACTCACAACAATGAAAAGGGAGTATTCTAGCACTTGTAGAGTCTTTCGCAGACGCAAGTACCCTCTCTCCTTACGTCACAGTGCATTTTCGAAGAGTGTATAAATTTATATCGTTCCTGTGAATAGTACTGCTCTGATCGCGGCTCGAGTGCCTTCTCCACGACCTACTCTGGCCCGCCTACAGGCAAGTGTTTCATGCGACCAGACACAAACCATCAATGCAGACCTCAATGTCCTACACTTCTGTGTCCGCACCAGAATCAAGAAGAAAACGAGTCTATGAGTCTTTGCTCATAATTCTTCCTAATGTCACTCTTTCTCTGCATTGCTTCAAACGTCGACAAATGGCTGCTTCTAACTCACTGGCATACTTAATAATCCTGTGGCCTGCATGTAAAGTTCAGGTCATGATAACCTTCGTACATTGTGACTGTGCCATTCAAAGTCGGGATCTGAGATAGAAAGCTTCCTTTTGAAGTCATGGGAAGCAAGAGCGAGCCTATAGATTCAAATTGAACCTGAACACTCCATCCCATCCGCTGGCTTGGTGCACTCGTCAAGCACTCTTCCAACCAACAAAGCCAGACATTCGGTACTCGTTTGTCACCACTGTGCTAGCAAGGATGCTATGCAGCTCTTGGTTCTCCTCTCCCAGGATAATTACGCGTTCCATGAGCCAGCACGAGCGTTCAGCTCTGGAATAGGTAAGGTTCGTTCGTGTAAGCCCATGGTATTATCTGCAATGCCTTGCTACTCAATTGCAAGGTTGGTCTGTGAGCAACAGCGTCATCGAGTAAAGGGTTCTTTGTACCAGTCTTACGTGTAGCGGTGGCTGCGAAGGCCGTGCCGCTGGCTGTGTATGGTTATTCCTTGTTTCCCTATCTATGTTCGTATGATTCAGGCACGCCTGGTTGCTTCTCTGCAGAACTTGGCAAGCGAGATCTGCTGCTTCTAACCAGGATCCAGGGCCTTCTCTCTAGCTAACGAAAGATTCTATCTAACTCAATGGTGCTAACACCCGTCAAGTCATGTCTTTCCTAACCTTAGAGTGACACCTGTTATTGTGGAATTTGTGCGATCTTCTTACTGGCTCTCTGTATTCGATACCTGCTCACTTCTTTTCTGACATCTGACGTACTCAATCCGCGCAAGTCCTTCAAGCAACATTGCAGGTACCCCCAAATGTCGACCAAGCTTCTGCATAGTCACGAGTATTTTGTGTCACAATTAGAGTTCAAAAGTGTGAGCGACTTGATAATTCAAAGGATCAGGCCAATTTCGTATAGTTTCCACTGAGGTTCCATAGGTTCCCTGCAACTAATTTGTCGCTCTCAACACGCTGACCTGGGAATGCTAATCCAAGCATTAAGGACTTTGGTACCCAAGTACTTCCACCCACAGATCCGTGATTGGATCCGTGATTAAGCAATGGCATGCTCTCTGACCATTTCGAGCAGATGAAACCCCTCAACGCTTCCAGATGACCCTGGCTCGAAGAGATTCGACCTGATTGTCCTAAAGCCCATCTTGCTCCAGAACGGCTCGTTCACCTCCTTTACCATTCGTAGCATGAGCTTGAATATCGGCCTACGCTTCTCCGCTTCCGCCTCTCTGGCTCTGGCGGTCACCTCTTCGGTAATCTGCCTTACAAGCCGTGATGCAAGACCGTGGCCCTGCCACTCTGGAGAAGTCACAATCGTTAAAATTTCCACGGAAATACCCGAGGTCTCCTCTCGCGAATCCGCTCGTGCGAGAAATTTCAGGGCTTCCTGCACGGCTGGGATGTCGGCTTCGGTCATGTTGCGCCTCTCTGCAGTCTTCCATGCCTTATTCCCTTCATCGTCGCATATAGTTCGCATCGGCCAAGGTATCTCATAAGGTTTGTAGCTCGCTGTAGCAACAATGTCCCCGTTTTCCCGCCCGTTCGCAATTCTAACAGTCATCAGGAAAAGTACCGCGTCCGGACCTAGCCGATCGAGCAATCGCTCTTCGCTCTGAAAGTAGGACTCCGCGCCAGACGTGAGTATGAAAGAGTGCTTAGTCACTGAGTGGCTAAAGCCATGATCGATCATTCTTCGGAGCTCCGAGAGCCGAGGATAGTCTCTAAGGTTCTGGGCATCAAGCCGTTCTATTTCGAATTCCGGACTTGTCGTCTCGGATGCCATGTTCGCGTGTCCCACGAGCTCTGCGCCCAGATCCCTCTATTCAGGACGAATGGTGGTTCATAGGTGCGTGCACTTGATATTCTGTGATCTCGATATCTGTCTTGTTTCAGGAATTGTATCGTAAGACCACGTGATCACTTCGCGAAAATAAAATCCCACGAGCATCCACATGCATCAAGATGGCTCTCAGAGACCCGTAGGGATGCGGGCTACCGCAGTCATCAGTACAGCAAGGCTGTCCGTATCGGGATCGATGAGTACAGAATTCCTGCCTACAGTGTTTTCCGCCTGCAATTCCAGCTTCTCATCACAGTAGCCGCCCTATCATACCAAGAATCTCTGCAGGCAATGATCTCTGTATCTCCCTCTGAGCGATGCAACTGCACCCATCGGTCAGACATGGCTGTCAGTGTGGGTCGGACAAGCCCTACTTCACGATTTGGATCAAAGTGTCGTTGTAATCCGCCTCCCAAGACCTTAGGTTATCCCGCAAGCCCTGTAATTCCTTGTTCAACCGCTTTTGACCCATGAAATGCCCGTGTGCCGAGTTGTAGTTGATATAAGCAGCGAGACCGTCCACCTCATCTCGTACTCTCCTCAAAGTACAAGCTCCATCGTCGAGACGTTTGATTAAATTCTCAAGCAATCCGTTCTTCGGACTCATGCTAGACAGACTCTGATTATATACGAGCATACATCTGGTCAGGAAAATCTTCACCACAGGTTATCGGTGCTTGTCCCTAAAGCCGACAGAAGCGCGCCTTTCCCTTTTGGGCCTTTCGCCGCAAACCCTCGCTTAAAGAATGAACTTCTCCGCAGTCCACAATCCTCCCCAATACGACAGCACACGCCAACATGACGACACGGAAGCGCAACGAGTACCTAGACCCCGACCTCAGCGACTCCAGCGCCAGCTCCGGCTACGACTCCGAGACCGCCCACGAAGCCAATCGCAGCCGAACCACCCTCCCCCGTCCCAAACGACAGAAACTCGCCTCCAGCACCAGCAGCGACGACGACGACTCCGACATCGAAATTCTGCCCGCCGACCCCGGAACCCCTTTCAGCACCCAGCCGCCGACTCCACCCAAACCAGCATCTGCGCAACCTCCTTCACCTCC
>JAABUW010001035.1_pt1 | contig 49581 bp, 50 predicted proteins | sample 5560081 | NCBI WGS metagenome assembly JAABUW01 (sample SAMN10711882, study PRJNA513363) | rock metagenome | isolation source: Antarctica rocks | place: Antarctica: Victoria Land, Knobhead sud | reverse complement strand
TCTGCTTCAATGAAGCTGGCACAGCCTACGAGAACAAGCAGAAGCGTGACGTTACCGACGCTGTAGCCGGAGATGCATTGAACAAGCGTCAAACCTACTACCCCGATTGCGGTGCTCCCATCTGCTTCAATGAAGCTGGCACAGCCTACGAGAACAAGCAGAAGCGTGACGTTACCGACGCTGTAGCCGGAGATGCATTGAACAAGCGTCAAACCTACTACCCCGATTGCGGTGCTCCCATCTGCTTTGACGCAGCTGGCAAGGCCTATGTGAACAAAGCTTAAGCAGGTAAGCTACTCCTTGCTATTGACACAGTCCATGACTTATTCGGCCCAGGGTAGCGAACGGTTCGACAAGAAGTGGAATACGTTGCTGAATATCCGGCTAGAGCTCTAGATGAGCGTGCAATGTTCTGAGGAGCGTTCATGGCTCAAAGTCTATTAGCTTTACCTTAGCATAGACGGACAATCGAGTTCTATATACTCTAAATATGTGTAGCATGTGATGACCCTCGATGGTATTGATAACTTTTCTTGCCATTTCATCTTTCTGATCTGTCTCCGCATATAACTCTACGGTATGTGGACCGCCCCTAGGTCTGCTCCATGTGTCCATATTTGCCTTAGACTTGAAGGGACAACGAATCCAGGAGCCGGTCGACAACGTTGTCCAATGCTGAGCTGCGGTAACATGACTTACTGCTCACAATGACCACAGTCTAAGTCTACGGACTCTAGACTTGCTCCAGATACCGCCATGTCTAGGCTTAGTATCTCATTGCCTCTGCGCAAGCTATTGCTTAACGATTTTCACGGAACGGCCTTAGGAAAAGGACTTCATACTCTACTCTCATGGCGAGATGATCAGAGACCGTGAAGGTTTCCTCATACCATTCTCCAGAGATTAGGCCATTATTCCCAGATCACAGTAGGTAAGGTAAGGATACGCGCTACCTTAGAGTCCTCTCAGCCTAACAGGGCAAAGCTTATCTGCGCCTATCGCGCCAAAGCTGCGATGACGCAGTTGATCTGATACAGATTTCCCCGACGACTGACAGAGAGAACGTTGTGTTCGTTGAGGTGTGCAGGATAACCGAAAGTATATGGTGTGGTTACTAGTGGACTAATAGCGATGCTAGGAAATGTACTCCCTAAGGCCAGGATCACGAGCTTTCCGAGAAGCCTACAGAGTCTCTCTACGAAGCACAACTTGTTGTGCTCGAACCATACAGAGCCGGAGGATTAGCAGTCATGACGTGAAACGCAACAGCATCAGCTCTGAACAGCTCTTGGTTCGATGCCTTCTCGGTCTTGGTATTGGTGCAGCTCTCTTTCACGGCTCTAAGCGTCTCGGACTCAGAGAGCTCTACGCCGACGCACCTGCAGGCCCAGTGGAGATAAAGATTGAGAAATCCAGAAGGAAAAAGGGTCTTTCGAAAGAGGAAAATCGAGATGCTATAAGCTCTCAGCATTTACAAGTCAAGTTGAGCTGGGAAAACCCTGGTGTATATGCATGGGGTTCGAATAGTGGAAGGGTTGTGGCACCAGACTCGGATGAAACGCTGATCAGGACACCAAGGAGGATACCATTCTTTGATGGGATTCTCTTACGAGATATCAAGCTTGATCGGAATTTTGGAGCTGCTATTACTGAAAAGGGAGATCTCTTTCAATGGGGAATTGGGTACTCGAAAGATTCGAGGGAGCCGACACCTACATTGACTGGGAAAGGGTTGATATCTTTAACAATATCAAGAGATCGAATTCTTGCCTTGAGCTCTAACGGCAAAGTTTACTCTCTTCCGGTCTCCCAGGAAGATCAGTCCAGCGGTCCGAAGCCTTCAGAAAGCACCTGGGTCCCGTATCTCTCCTTCTCATCTCCCGTCAGTTACCGTACTATCCAGCCTAAGGATATGGGTTGGAACGAGAAGGTCTCTTCAATAGCTTCTGGTCTCGAACACGTCCTTCTTCTCACATCGACCGGTCGCCTCTTCAGCGCCGCCTCCAGCAGCGAAGAATTCCCCTCCCGAGGCCAGATGGGCGTCTCTGGCCTCACTTGGACAACCCGGCCCCAAGGTCCTTATGACCAACCCCACGAAATCATTACCCTCCGCGGCTTCGACATTGCTTCCATCACAGCAGGTGACTATCACTCTCTAGTCCTCGATAAACAAGGCCGCGTCTTTTCCTTCGGCGATAACTCTTCCGGCCAACTTGGCTTCGACCCTTCCGCAGACTCCCTCTACGTCGACGTCCCCTCGCTTATCCCCATCCAGAAACTCTACAACGGTACTGCACTATCCCCGAGGGTAACGTCCGTCTCCGCCGGTGGCGCCAACTCCTTCTTCACCGTCGATGCTACCCGCGTCGCACAGCCTGGTGAATCGGCCCCAACTCAACTGGGCCGTGTTACAGCAGATACCTGGGCATGCGGCCAAGGTATCCTTGGCACTCTTGGCACGGGCCGCTGGACCCACACCCAAGGCACCCCAACCAAGATCAAAGCCCTTAGCGGCCTTTTTGAATACGATGAGTCAACTAACACCGTCGTACCCATCCGCCTCAAACGCCTAAGCGTCGGCTCTACTCACGCCAGCGCTACCATGGACAACGTAACTCACGTGGCTGTGTCAGATAATGACAGCGCGGAGAGCACGAATTGGGGTGCAGACGTGTTGTGGTGGGGTGGGAACGAGTATTGCCAGTTAGGGATGGGGAAGAGGAACAATGTTAGTAATCCAGTGTATATCCAGCCTTTAGAGGCGGGGATGGAAAAGGAGAAGGGGAAGAAGAGGCAGGAACATCGCTTCCAGATTACCCCGAAGGGAGAGGTAAATCTGAAGGGAAGGGGGAAGGTGAGCGTGGAGCAGAGGGTTGAGTGCGGGAGAATGTGTAGTGCGGTTTATTCGGGTACTTGAACTTTTGATTATCGGTATGCTGGTGGGGGAGATATGGGGGCGCGCGGTTTCTCAGGTATATAGTTTTTCAGCCACAAAACGATATCGTACTCTTGAATCCACGCATCCACGCATTTCGTCTATTGCTGTATGCGAGAAACTCTGCTCGCTGCCCATGACAGATTCATTTTCATAGAGTCTCAAAGCTAAATTAGCAGAATCATCAAATCATCATATTTACCAAAACCCCAATACACATCACACTCACTACTCATCTCCCGCACTCAAAGATCTCCCGCATATCATGAAATTAACAGCCTTGTCACACTTCAAAATCCAAACATACCTTGACTGCCCCCCCCCGCTCCCCCCCCTCTGATCTCCACTTTTAAAAGCCCGTTCTACAGTATACATACATCATCCGGTTTTCTCTCCCGCAACACCGGGACTGTTTTTGTTTTCTTATGCGCCGTACGTACACTTTGAACCATGAACATTGTCGTGTTTGAAAAAACTTCTGTGTGTCGATGTAAAAAATCTTATCACGTTTTGATTATTCTCTTGAAACTGGAAAGGAGTTTCAAGAAGCGGATACTAATGCGGATTGTGATAGAAGTTGGGAAGAAGCTTATAAGAGTGTTTGTGAGAAAGGGAGAATTTATTGGGGGGGGGGAGGGTTGTGAGGAGATACTGGAGGAGTTGGTGCTTTTTAAGGGGGTAAGAGAGGATGTGTTGATATCGTTTGGCTGTTTATTTGAAGCAGATGGTGATGTTTCGTGCACAACAAAGATATCGAGTAGCAGCTTTTGAAAGTCGGAGTCGACACTTTCATAAAAGACGTGTTTGAGCTATTCTTACAATACAATGGTAACATTTTCATAACAGTACAATGCCACTCCTGCTCTCTTGTTCTGCTAAATCCAATCTGTCAACTTATGCCAAATATCTTTCCCCGCATCCTCGACCTCATCGACAACCTTCATGAGCTTCTGCTCGATCAACCAAGCATAAAACTCCGCACAACCATCCATCGTCTCCAGGACCGCCTTCAAATTATCGACCCCACCGAAGAGATCCTTCGGGCTCACCGTCTCCACAATCACCAGCCAATCACTCGGGCCCAAGGTGCAGACTCCGCTAGCCACATAGCAGTGCGGATGACTCGCGAACGCCGTTTCTTTCAGCGCGCTGCAAGTCGTGGACTCGGTGGTCGCGTAGGGGACCAGCGCATCTTGCAAGCACAGCATTGTTTTGGTAACCCAGGATCGTCCGCCCGAAGAGAGTTGTGCGGCGCTGAATTTCTGACAGTATCTCAGACCGTAGCCCAGGGGGTAGCCAGTGGAGCCGCAGTGGTATTTGGACTCGAGGCAATTTGGGTAGAAGGTGCAGGTGTTGGGTTGCGGCTTAGCACAAGCGTTGGTGCCGGATTCACCTGGGCCTTGGTAAGGAGGAGGGGCACTGGAGGAGGTGGTAGGACAGCATTGGATGGTGTTGTCGCCAGGACAGTAGCTGCCTCTGTAAGAAGAGCATAAGCATGAAAATTTGTCAAGAGCCAAAGTGTACGAATATGTAAGAGGGCAGATGAGACCCACGGATTGTATGGTCCACCGGAGCAAGGTTTGTTGGTGTTCTGGCATATTCCTGTTTGACCAGCAGGAGTACATGTTTTTACAACGCAACATTGAACATCGTCGGGATCTGTGAATGAATTTCAGCTGGAGTGCGAGTAAGATCCAGAAGAGGAAGATGGCCCTACCATTCGGGCAATAGCCAGGCAGAGGGCCAGGAATGGACATGCCTTTGCATGACGAAGTCGACTGGCATGTCCCGCTACCCTAAGAGTCTCCATCAATCAAAATTCTTCGTAGCCTCGGAAAGCGGATAGATATTTACATCTGGTGTTGCGCATGAGCTCCCAACCGCGCGCGGCGGAAGCTCTGGCCTTGCGCATACAAGTGCAAAGAGGTAGAGTGAGATAAAATACTTCATGTTGTAAATCCTCGCTGCGTACCACAAAGGTGAGGACAGTACAGAGCTGGAAGTGGAATCAGGGGCCTTTTGACTGCACCCGCAGTGCGCACCTGGCGCGCCATTACCTATTCCAAGAGGGCCCGTCCATTTTCCATATGGTAAACGTGCAGCCCACGCGCCGCAAGCTAGCTACTTTGGGAGCCTGGCAGGTCAAGGTAAGCAGCCACCCGCAGGTACCAGCAGGCTGATCCCTGGTCCCTCATTGATCTGCTTTCAACGGCTAGCAGATGGGGTGAGACTATCGCCCCCAAAAGCGGCGGCTACGAAACAATGGTCAAAGACAGACACTTGTAAGCGGGGCGCCAAGAACCGTGGTGGTATCGTATGTGGGGGCCGCGCTTGTTTTAGGAAACATCAGGAGCTTCGCTGAGGCTGGGTGACATAATTTTTGCTCTCCCTCCCGAAATCTATGCTGCGGCGTTCAGCGAGAGCTTTGAAGAATCGATGCAGTAGCTGCGGTGGCTTGACTCTATCAGTAATATTGGTATATGAGGGTCAGAGCGAATATATGCATATATTGACTATCTAGGAGGTGAACTATCGGAGGAAGGAAGAAGTGGGAGGAGGGATAAATACCCCTAGCGCCAAGCCGGCTTCGGCCGGAGCGGAAATAACTAACCACCGGGGTATACGTATGTGCATACGTATCCCGTTGCCAACAAGTAAGTCAGCGGAACGAGTGAATGACAATCTTGGAGGTTGAAGGTTGGTATTTGAAGGTAGGTAGCACAAATGGCGATAGTTGGAACGTTGGAACGTTGGAAACGGATCAGCCGCAGTCGTGGAAGGAGGGACCGAAGGTCTCTATGAGCCATGTCTCCACTCCCGTAGCATCTGGCACGTCGTATATCGTAAACCCTTCCTTGATGGTGGAAGCCATCTGTGGGTAATCAGATCGCATTGCCTTCTACACGTGTCTCAAAGCCGGCGAAGCGTTCGTCATCCGGAGGGATCTCAGTGACGGTGGTGACAGGCAAATGGTTTCTCTTGAGCGATTTTGCCTGGGTCTTAAGGTCGCAAGGAAAGTTTTGCATGGCATCATCAGGTCAACGGTATAGCGATATGACTAGATGGTTATATATTTAAATAGTGGTCTGGCATGTATCAGTGCAGACACTTTGACTTCGCTTCGGCGATTTGCCCTATCGGTAAGTAAGAAAATGAATTAATTTTCAACAAATGAAATGTCATGGTGATCATCTCGCTTTACAAAAGTTCAACCGGAATTCGATAAACATTAATTATACTATAAGAAGAGTAGAATACGAAGACGTGTCCACACTGACGAAGCAGGACTAGCCGGATACGCGGAGGGCGGCATACCTCACTCAAGCAGCTTACCTTAGATCAATCACCAAGGACATCACTTCACCAGCATGAAGGAATCGCTCATGGAACCTGGGCCAGCGCTAAGAAACTTGAGGTCACGCCGACGCTGGGTGGTTCTAGTTGTCCTTTGTTTTGGCTGTATTGTATGGTTGCTTTACCCTTTACAGCCAGGTCGAAAGGTAGATCAGCAGCATGTTGCTTCAAGTAACTCCAAGGACTACGTATGCGATACCAAGGCTCCAGTAAAAAGAGTAGCGATTATTGGTCAGTACCTTCTCGGTTCTTGAACATTTGCGGAGCCACTAACGTGTTGATAGGTGCTGGCTCTGGTGGTGCTTCTACAGCCTACTATATCAACAATTTCAAAGATCCTTGCAGTAGGATAAATGTTACTGTCTATGAAAGATCCGACTATGTCGGTGGTCGCTCAACTACCGTCGATGTTTTCGAGGACCCCGCAGAACCAGTCGAACTGGGCGCTTCCATCTTCGTAAAAGTTAATAGAAATCTAGTCTCCGCAGTTGAAGAACTTGGACTTGGGATTATTGATTACAGCTTTTCGAAGATTGATGACACGCCTAAAGCTTTAGGTGTCTGGAACGGTGACAGATTCGTTTTTGTGCAGAGTCAGGCCAGCTACAGCTGGTGGAACATTGTCAAGCTCTTCTGGAAATACGGCATGAACCCCTATCGGACCCAAAAACTCATGAAAAACACCACAGGGCAATTCTTAAAGATGTATGACCCGCCATACTTCCCCTTCAAGGACTTGTCCCAAACCGTCTATGATCTAGGCCTCACAGCCTCAACCTCGAGCACTGGTGAGCAATTTCTACTTGCCAATAATATCCAGCCTCCATTCTCGACAGATATCATCCAAGCGAGCACTCGAGTCAACTATGCGCAAACCCTAGGACAAATCCACGGCTTGGAGACAATAGTATGCATGGCCACCGACGGCGCCATGTCTGTCCAAGGCGGCAACTGGCGGATCTTTGCCGGCATGCTCGAAGCTTCCGGTGCCAATGTTCTTCTCAACACCAGCGTAACATCCATATCTCACGATGGAAAATCCAATACCTACGCCCTCGCATCAACTTCCCAGCTCACCAACTCAAAGCTCGATACCTACGACACCATCATTCTCTCCGCTCCCCTCCAGTTTGCCAACCTCACACTTCCTTCCTCCATCACACCTCCTCCCGCAATCCCATACGTAAGCCTGCATGTCACCCTCTTCACCTCCCCACACCTCCTCTCTCCAAGCGTCTTCAACCTTTCCAACACCTCCACCGTCCCAACCACCATCCTCACAACCACTAATGATCCGCACTCCCCAAACCCTCCATTCTTCAGCATCAGCACTCTCCGCTCCGTCACGAACCCATCCACCAACCCCCCGCGCCGCGAATACCTCTACAAAATATTCTCCCCCGCCCCCATCTCCTCTTCATACCTCTCCCACCTCTTAGGCCTCTCTTCATTATCAAAAGACGACATCACATGGCTATACGAGAAACTCTGGCACTCGTACCCGTATCTCCCGCCGCGAGTAACGTTTGAGGATGTGCAGCTGGATGCAGAGGGAAAAGTGTGGTATACAAGCGGCATTGAGAGTTTTATCTCAACCATGGAGACAAGTTCGCTGATGGGGATGAATGTCGCGAGGTTGGTTGTTGATGGTTGGGGGAAGGAAGGTGGCAAGGGTGAGCCTGACGGTTTAAGCGGAGAGGAGGGGGTGGAAGCGGAGTTGTGAACACGATGGATCTTGCAAGGTCAGAAGGAGGCGAGAACATTCCTTTGGTGGAATGCCGTTATATGAAATCGAGGTGCACTGCCCAGAATCTCGAGTTCAGAGCAATAGCAAACGACCACCCTTGCCAACTATCTATTATCTCAGACGGCCGTTGTTAAAACGTCTTCATTCTAGCTACAATGCAAGATGCACACTCTCACCGAGCTCCGCTGCGACGTTCCTGCGTTTGAGAAGATTGTAGTCGGGTCTTTTTTCTTTTCCTTGAACATCTTTTTTTTTATCTTGAACATCTTTCCTTCACACCGTCGCTCTTCTTGCCGATCTTTACACCATGAGTTGTTTTCTCAAACTCATGCTCACCACGCACTGTGACAAAATTGACGAACACGATCCATGAATTCTTTTTTCGTGTGTTTTTGAAAACGGACTGACTATGCGAAGGGGGTTTTTTTTACATTAGCGGAATGGGGGAATACATCGTACTGACGTTGACGCGTCCGTCCCACACATCTCATCTTTCGTTTTGAATTTGGCTGTGATGAAAAGGATGACGTGGATGGAGGAGGTGGATGGAGTGCGGTGGGAAGAGAGAAGAAGGAGGGGTGTAGAATATCGGGTTTGGGAATGGGATAGCTTGAGCCAAAATCGAGTGGGAAAGGTGCGCTTTTGCAAAAATGCGCATGTATGCTGATTCTTTAAACTCCGTTAATCTATCTCAACGCCTCAGACTCCAATCCCCCGCAGACCGTAAATCCCTTCCTCTGTCTCGGCCCCTGGCTCCCCCTCCCCTACCGTCTACCTTGAGCCCCGGCTCTAAATCTTACTTGGCAACGACGCCGGCACTGCCCAAGGCAAATAAAAACAATCCTGCACCACCCCGCCCGTAACCGTCCACCTCAACTTCTCCTCCTTCAGCATCTTAACCCCCTCGATCGGATCCGCCGCCAAAAAGATCTTGCTCGCCTGATCCGCGAAATTGCACATGAGCGTGAAGAAAATCCCGCCCATGGTGTCAATGCCGGCATACACGCTCGGCGTCGCGGCGTTGTCGTCGTAGTCTACAGGCGCCAGAGCGACAAAGTCCGCGTCTTTTGGGATGGCGTCGGTGGACGAGAGGCGGATGGGGGAGACATTGTAGGCGGCCATGACGTCCGGGTAGTAGTGGAAGTACTGCTCGGCGTCGTCGCCGACGACGAAGCCCTGGTCCTCAGCGAAGGCGGAAGGGTTGCCGATGTCGCCAAGGTACAGGTTTCCGTCGGTGTCGGCTTGGAGCTGGTAGGTGTTTGAGAGGTCGGTGATGGCGATGTAGCGGGCGTTGGGGCCTTCGGAGCCGGCGAGGGTTTTGTTTTTCTCGTAAGTATTTGCTTCGGCGAGGGCGGCGTCGCTTAGGGATTGGAAGGCTTGGGAGTCGGCCGGAGCTTGTTCGTCGCTGTTGTTGACGTAGTCAAAGGAGTCGCCTGTTTGGTTGGGGGATTGTCTGGGCTTGAGAGTGCGGAGTGGGGTATGGGTTGCAAGAGCTCTCTTTGCTGGCGCTGTGGTATCTGTTGTTGATGCAGTGGTTGAGGTGTCGCTGGAGGTTGGTGCTGAAGTGGTGTCTGTGGTGGAGCTTGCCGTGGTCGAACTCTCAGTAGAACTAGGTATTGCAGTAGTATCTGTTGTAGAACTTGCTGTTGTCGAGCTATCAGTAGAACTAGGTGTTGCAGTAGTATCAGTCGTAGAAGAGCCAGTGGTGGATGCGTCAGTGGAACTGGGGGTTGAAGTAGGAGTTATCTCAGACGCAGACCCAGCACTAGAGGCAGCAGTGGTTGAGAATGAGCTATCAGACACAGAGGAACTGGGTGATGGCTGTGGGCCAACGCTGTAGAAGCTGTTAGAAATCGAATCCTCCAATGCATTCACAAAACTTACGGAATACATCCGTCTGCAATGGGCTTCTCGAACTTATGGAGGTCGAACTTCTTGAGGCCAAATATATCAGCGTAGAGATCATTCCTGACTGTAACATCGTGTCAGTGTAAAAGCCCAATCGATAGGTGGAAGTATCGGTGGGACTCACAGTCGATATTCCAACCGACCCCATTAGCGCACTTTGAACTAGAATCCCCAGTCTCCCCAGTCGTGCTGGCCGAATAAGTCATCTTCGCATTGATACTGGGCTTATCCACAATAGATGCCGTCTTATCAAATTTCAGTGGAGGTATGACAATGCCAAGTCCGATTGATAACGGCAGACCAATTCCTGCAGTCGCCGTTATCTTGCCCTTGGCTTCGAAAATCTTTTCCCATTGAGGTTCGAATCCATTAGCTTTCGAATTGCTTTCATCTTTAAGGTCCAGGTTGGCCTGGAAGTCGGGGATTTTCATTATCACTCCAGCCAACACCTGACCTTCTATTTCCACTCCGACATCGACTTCTGCGTCAAGTTTCACAACGGGTCCGATGGTAATGATACCCGAAACGGAGAAACCGGGTACGCCGGCTTGTGCAATAGGAATAGGAAACGTCTGTTTGTATGCAGCTTTGGCGTCAAGTCCGAGCTGCAGGCTGGCTTCAATATTTCCCTTCATTTCGGCATTCGCTTTCATAAGGCCCTCTGCGATGGTCCATCTCGCTCGGCCGCCGAGATGAAGTTTACCATTGACACCACATTTAACACAGTATAATGCGATTTCGCCCGTCACTGTTCCGGAATCTGAGGACTTGTCCTTTTTGAAGATCTCAATGGCATCTCCCCATGGGGATGGAACCAATTTAGGGCCCTTGATGTCGATCGGAATGTCCACATTGACTTCTGGCGTTATAGCCAACGCGTCCGAGACTTTTTTGCCTACTTCTTTTATACCTTTGCCTATGTCCTCGCCAACCTTCTTGATGGCTTGGCCGGCGTCGTTAAAGGCCTTTCCAACGGGCTATATAACACGTTAACAACATCTTACACATGGGAAACAGAAATTCTAACCTTAATGATATTATCAGTGAACCAGTTGCGGCGCTGCAACTTCGAACGACGTTTGAGGCCTGTAGAAGTAAACCCTTGATTATCCGAGGCAGTAGTATCCCCGATCCCTGGTGCAAATGCTTGAAGACTTGCACTATAGTCAGCAGAGTCAAAGTTTAGGTATCCTGTCTCATCATCTAGTATCTTGTCGAAATCTGAAGAGCCGCATGGAGCTGTGGGAAAACCATCAATCTTTGAAGACGGGGGTTGACCGCAGGAGCCACTTGTAGAGTTTCCACTTGGACCAGTCGTTGAGTTGCCATACGGTGGACCACCCGAGGACGAGTTGAAATTGACGGTGCTATTATCGGGTCTATAAGTGCCCCAGACCATGTCTACGCCGAATATGGCGTCCTCGATGGCGAGCTCCTTTTGAGTGACACAGTCGATAGCGTTTTGGCCGTCTAGGAAGTTGAGGTGGTCGATGAGCCAGAAGGTACGCTGATCACTGGAACTTCCACACCCGTTGGTATAGGTGACTAGAACAAAGTCGGATGTTGATGACCACGAATTCTTGGCAAAATTATATGCCGTAGTATCGGTGAAGGTCACAAGAAGGCCATCTGCTGCACAGTTGACAGACTTGACGAATTGCGAGTGCTCCAAAACCACGGAGGGGTAGCTCAGGTTCGTGTTCAAGAGAGAGAAAACGTGCTCAACGGCAGGATCTGTTGCGCCGGATTAATATTGCAAGACATGAAGTACGAATTTGACATACCAGACTCCGTTGGCCGAATAATACAAGTTGCAGCTATCCATAGGCGCCAAGTTCCGGATGTCCGATGTGTCGTAGTTCCAGTGAACTGCCGGTAACAAAGCTGGCTGAGAGGGTTGGCTGGATTGCCATGTTGTAGACGTTGAATTGGTAGAATTGCCAGTGGAGTTTCCATACGGGGCAGTGGTGAAGTTATATGAACCTCCTGAAGTAGGACTGGAAGACGGAGCTGATGAGCCATATGTGACCGAAGGTACCACGGAGGAATATGGTACAGGCACCCCATCGCGTCTGACTTGGCCCAAACGAGGGACAGCTTCTACACTGGAAAGGAGCGAGGTGGCCAAGGTCAGAACAGCTGTCAATGAGAGTGATGAATACATTGTCAGTAAAAGAGTGAAGATCTTGTGCTATAAGAGAAAAGGTCAGAATATTTAAAGTGCCTCCAAGACGAGGTAAAGATTGACTATGGCGAATGTACATGACTGCTACTGCTCGAGTTATATACGTTCCAGTCGTCTTAGTAGTCATTTTGGATAATTTGGATAAGCCTCCACAGGTGTCCAGTATGGTACAGTAATCCATACCAACAAGCGGCATGATTGTGAAATGAGAATCCAACTTTAAGCATATCATACGTTGACTGAAGAAAGTATTGAGGCACAGTCAGGGCTAAGGCTGACCATATCTGAGATCATCTTAGGGAGGTAATCGTGGCTATACTATTTTAGGTCCTGTCTGGAGACTGGAGGCTGAACCAAAAGGCTGCCGCATAAGCTCTGGCGAAAGGCTGAAGAGGTTCCTTGTAACAATGTCCACATTACCGTAGCCCCTGCAGACAGTGGTAGACAGGAGTTGCGCAGCTCATGAGGTATAGTAGTAGAGAAGCAAGAGGAACCAGTGCACTTCATTGTGCCATTGCACAGTAAGCATCAGGTTCTTGAAAGCGATGAAACAGACTCTTCAATCTTCAAGCGATGTGAGCCGGGGGGGCTAATCCGAATACGGCATACTCTAGTCCTCCGGCTCGCGAATCTTGATTGTCCGACTCAGCCCCCAGGACAGATCGTTTAGTCATCTACTATATCCAATTAGACGATGAAACCAGCAATCAGGCGTGCCATCCAATTCCAGACGAGGAGAAAGGCCTGGATTCGGTTTAGATATCTTCTTTGGATCAGGCCCGTCCGCCCCAGGAGCTTGTCACTACCTACGCTTCAAACCAACAGCCACAACCACCCCCAATCCTGCTCCGAAATGGTGGACCTTCAAACCTACCTTAGTGATGGGGGAATGTCAGCGACCTGAAGTAACCCCACAGGCCACCAACTCATCCTCCGAGTCTTTTAGGCTATCATATGGACTATGGTCCAGCATGGTCTCAAGGGCAATTGATTGTCGCGTCGCTGAATTTGGGACGATGCTGGATCGCCGACCTGGATGGCGCCACAAGGCATTCCACAATTTGCAAGTCGGGGTTTAAGGCCATGTTCAGGTAGCGCAAGTGCTGTTTCGGCATGCATGTTTGGTTGTTTACAGTACATCCTTCTTTGCTGTGCAAAAGCAGATTTCGTATCCGAACCCAGCTTTCGTCGATCATGATTGAGGGACTCCTGCTAACTCTGGTTTCGAGTCAAACCTTTGTGCCGTTTCCTTTCATGCTATCGTGGACATGTAGGAAGGACTGGAAAGGTTCATATTCAAGGTGAGGATGTTCTTCGAAAAGGAACGTATTGAGTTATGTTTGAAGGTTGTATACAATCGATAGGTTTCAACGATGGTACTATAACTCGAATGATGTCTTGTAGATGAGAGACACAGAACATAATCATAATTTCTTAATTCCTATATTCACAAAAGGAATTTCTGTTCAGCTGTGGGCTTCAACCATATGTTCAATCAACATGTCGAAAACATGCAAGGCAATTTTTTAGAGATTTAGGGTTCAATGCCGCGTCCTGTCCAAAAATCCATTCAAAGATTGGGGTGAAACTCCAGGTGGAGGGCTTAGGCAAGGCCCAAGCTGCATTCGAGCTTCTGCAGGATGAGTCAGAGAATGCAACAAGCGCTCAACAGGTAGCTTTGATACGACCATCCAGATCAGCGAACGGCTATCAAGCCCACAGGGGCACATTTCCTCGCACTTGGCGCCTACTTTCAAACTTCTCCAGCATGCTTTTTCTCTATGGCCTCGAGCAAAAGGTCCAGTACCTCAGCGAATCGGTCTTCGCATTGCAGGTACGGTGGCATGTCTCCAGGCACAGTCCCAGTTCTGAACGTCAGGTATTGTAGAGGAGTCTGCATATTGTCTGCTTCTGGTTCAGGATCTGCACCTGCGGCGATGAGCATCTTCACAATCTCGTAGTTGCCATTCAATGATGCGTAGTGGAGTGCAGTTTCGAGCCATCGGTCTGTGGCATCCGCCTTGGCTCCTCTTGCCAAGAGTAATCTAACGATGCTGGTGCGACCAATTTCTGCTGCAATGATTAAAGCAGTTTTGCCGTACCTGTCTTCTTTGTTTTCGATGTCCCAGCCTTGATCGAGTGCTGAAGTCAGACAATCTTCGTTCCCTGTAGCTGCAATCAAGGGTGTTGTGATTTCAAATCTATGCTCTTTCAAAGCGGCGATGACCATATCATTTGCTCCCACAGAGGCTCCGTTGCTAGAGAATATCTTCTCAAGCTTTTTGTTATTGGCATGGTCACCTTCAGCTGCAATATCCAGCAGCACGCAGACAGTAGCTCTGTTTCCACTCCAAGCAGCCTCTATAGCCGCGGTAAGAATAGCGCTCGTAATAGGCGAGGTTTCAGTATCTTCATCACTTCTAGACTTCTGAATATCCATGAGCATTTTTGCTGTTTGGGCACGGCCAAAGGTACCCGCAAACACTAATGCATTTTCAATCCTATCATCTACGATATATGCTTCGAGCTCGACATCGGTATTACCTGACGCTACCATAACCTTGCAGATTGCCTGCAGATCGTAAGCAACAGCCACACAAAGTTCATCGTACATCACGCGGGCATTCCACCAGAATCTTAATGTACTCATCGCCATGCATCGAGCCTGATCATCTCTAAGGAATTGTAGGGCAGTAGGTTCAAGCTCTTCCTCAAGCTTTCCTCTGAGGTGTTTTGGCCAGTAGTGTGCGGCATAATCGTAGAACTCTAAGCGTGTACCATTACGGTCATAGTGTGAAGACAATGCGCTTCGTGCGTAATCCCACGAATTGTCAGGAGGGTCTTCCCGGACGTCAGCAACCGCTTTAAGATCTCCGGTTCTCTTATTCTCCCTCCACACTGTGGCTTCTTTGATGTAGTATCTGTATCCGTCATGTTGGATTTCAATGTCTCTGTAAGACAGATAAGCCAAGCACGTAGCGGCAATCGTTCGGCGGGCCTCGGGCCAGCGGGCATCTCGGATCTTCTCGAAATAGTCCTGGGCGGTATAATGCACCACTCGTACAATCTGGCTTTCCGGCTCCATAGTAACCAGACCAGCACAGACAGCTATTAGGTCACCTTCGTCAATCAAGTTTTCTTCGTCAAACTCGGACTCTTCTGGTTCTACCCCCAAGGCATGGCGAAGTTCTTCAACGGCTAGCGGTCGAAGTGTATAGGAAATCCAGTAGAGGATACGGTACGCTAGCTGTTTTGGTTCTTGATCCTGTAGGTCGATACGATCCATGGCATGGTTGTAAGACTCCTCTAGCCCAGTTGGCAAGATTTTGAGGGCTTTTCTGAGATCTCGGATTGTCATCTTGCTACAGAGAGAGTCCATGTGAAGCTTCACAAGCAGAAACCTGCACCTTATGATTAGCATGGCAAGCATAACGCTAAAGCTTCCACGGCTTACATCTTCTTGGCATTTTTGGTTACGGTTGTAACAATGTCTTCTTCAAGGGAGGGATTGTTGTCGACCCAACTTGAAAGCCGTTCCACGGAATTTATGCGTTCTTTTACGTAGTTTTTGATATCTTCCACGTCAGCCTCGATCTCAAGCTTTATAGCGCCCTGAAATTGACGTGGTACGGAATTGAGAAGACGCGAGGTTACCATCAAGGAAACAGTAGGAGGTAAGGCACTGATATGGCGAAGCAGAGTCGTACGGTTCTCGGCCGAACATTCGTCCAAGGCATCTATGATGAAGTAGACTTTCTCGTATCGTTCAACCTCCGTTTGGAGTATGCGTGAGATCTCATCCAAACTTGGCCGACTTCGTGGCCCTTGACTCTTATATTTATTATATAGATCCTCCACTTCGTAAGACAGATCTCGATTGCTCGCAGCTAGTTGCAACCAGAGACTTGCAAGAAGGTTTTTGGTAGTCTGGGCAACCTGATCCTTATAGTCGCAGTACATGCAGGCCACACTAACACTCTCCGACTTCGCATAACGTTGCTGTATATCATCTACAACGATCGCTGCAAGCATCGTCTTACCGGCGCCAGGGATACCAGGGGACCAGAGAACTTTGCTACTGCGACCATTTGACCAATACTGATATTCTGACGATTTTAGCAACCATCTCCCTGTCCCTCCAAGTCGTCTTGAAAGCTTATCACTCTGAGTCTCGAAGAAGTTCAACGGAGACAGCCATTGTTCTAACTCGTGGCGCCGTTGCACTTTATAATTTAGTGCTCAACATAGTAACAGAAGAGGCGTAGCCGCTACTCACCCTCATCGCGTAATTTAAGCTCGTGCTGCCCGTTGCGGATCTCTTCTATCCCTTAAACCGTCATTAAAGCTGCCATCCCAGGTATACGGCCACCTTACCTGTTAGGGTACTAGGGAGCCACGGGAGATGACTAACCAGGCCAATGGGGACCTGGAGATTAATATTTAGATTTCCTAGTGCGGAGTAGAGGAACTGTGCAGTAGACAAATATTTTGGTGGGGTGCCTAAATAGGCTTAGCTTCGTTAATCCTGGGATGGCAGCTTTAATGACGGTTTAAGGGATACCCTTAGTTAAAGCAGGAATCTGACTTGTGTCGTCTTTAATGTTCAACGATAAGTTACTGCATTACCTATATCAGCTAAGCGGCGGGTCCTATACAGGGTAGCAGTGCTCACAGAATGTCTCCTTGTAATTCCGCAGTGATCAAAGGTTTTGCACGCTCGATTCGGACAAGCATTGCATTGCATTCTTCCTTCTTCAGTACCCACCCTAAAGACCTACTAACTTTATTTCTTTCATATAATTTATGTAAGCGTCGTGATAGCTCAGTAATTGCAACGTCTAGCAGGGCGATCGCGCCGTTTGGCGCCCCAAGCACGAGTGCTCGTGCAAACCATGGTTCAGTCTTGTTTGCAAATTCTATTCGGGTTTTGAGGGAAGACAAGAACGGCAGGAGGCTGGTGACCTCCTGTATTAGCATCGCTTGTTCTTTTGTAGCGCCTTTAATGTCATTTATAATCCCGACCACTTTCATTGCAGCATCCATGATATTCACAAGGCTGGCAGTCAAGCCAATGGCCGTCACTGGATCCATGATGCATTAGCAAGGGCATGAAAGGATGAGGATCATCAACGTAATTCAACGCATAAATGGCATGAACAGTGGATGTAATGCTAGTTGCGTCTGACAGAGGATAAGTGTGTAACAGAAACTCGAGCGCATATAGCCATATCCTAGACAAGTATGTCTTGAGGCTTATTCTTGAAGAAAAGACCCGGTAAAACGGAAAGACGATGACAGCTGGAATCCATGGAGGAGCGATCTTGATGGAAGACCGAAGAACACAGGCTGACTCATCACCAGTATTGTGGTGTACGCTTATGCGAGATCATTGTCGCCATGTCCTAATAAGAGCATAGCAAAAAGAATAGCGTGCCGGAGCAGTATTGTCGCCAAGAGCCTTGACAAGCGCCAATGAACAATGCCACGTCAGTTGATCAGGCAGCCCCTTGGGGTTGGATGAATATCAAAACGTGGTAAAGTTTTCATATCTTAATGATTGACACAAGCTTAGATGAGCTTAAAATGCTTGAGAAGAATCAGATCAACTCACCACCCGCAGGCAAGATGATTTTCGCATTCATCGTATCAAGATGCGCTTTACCTTTTCCGGTAGGCTAAGCGAAGCACTCGGTTACTAGGCACGCTAGGGTATCTTAAGTGTGGGCACTTTACGTCGAACTCGGTTTTGCGTGGCGACCTTTCAATATAATTTTCAGTAGGTGCTCTTCCGGGCGGTATGTGACTCTGTGGAAAGGTACAGCGTGAGAAGCGGCTTTATAACCACGGTAGCTGAGACAACTGCGACTTTATATGAGTGCAAGATTCTCAGCCTGTTACCTGAGGCAACTCAGCCGTTGACTGAAGGAATGCCTTACTAAACAGATGTTTTGCGCGATTGGCTGGTATTCTCGACTTCAGGCAGGCTGCGGCAGATGGGCTCTCTGATGGACACCTTCTTTAAAACGCGGATCGGACGTCTCACCGCTCCTGGCCGCAGGTGCAAGGCAGGGCTGATATATTGATCGCCCGACATCTCCAATTTTTGCCAACTCCAAAGCACCATTGCTCAGAGATCGATTTTCTCCAAGTCCATAGAGATATCGCTTCCATGCTAGCTAAAGCCACCACTCGTCTTCAATAGCAAGTCATAGCAGGGTATTCTTTTGAACAACCCATGATACGCAACCTCCTACGAACGCAATTACCGCAGCTAAGACGAAAATGTTTAACAATATCCACCCAGGAAATCCACCACGGAACGAACCACCAAATTCCCCCAACAATATTCGCAGATCCTAGCTTCATCTCAAAGTCCTCCGTGTAATTACAACTAAACAAGCATTCCACACACTTTCACCCATATATATAAGGTAGAACCATGTCGCCATAAAATCAAGTTATACAAAGGTCCGAGCGATCCGTATCATATATGCACCGCCCGTCTCATGAACACCCTCCCCCTCTAACTTTAGAATCCACAAGGAATCGCACAACCCTGCATTTATCCTCCACTCTCACCCTCTTCTTCTTTCCCCTTTCCCCTTTCCCCTCGCTCTTCCCTCCCACCTTAATCATCTCCTTCCACCCCCACCCTCGACGTCCCAGTCTCTCCCCTGGAAAGTAACTGAACATTCCCGAACGAGCAAGGAAATTCGAGAGATGGGATTATTGACAGGGGTTAAGTAGAGCAAGACGGTTTTTGGGAGCTTTTCTAGGTGGTGTGTGGCTGTGATCGTTATACAAACAATATGACGGGAGTAGTATCTCAAGGATGAAACCAACGAAAAGATATCAAGTTTTTTAGTTGGCAGAGGGGGAAATAAACATTTTTTGATCAGTACTACACCCTAGAGCAAAGGGCACAAACTTCTCTAGGGTATTTTTGATAAGAAGGTAGTGTCCCCACCAATGCTTCACTGCTAAGAAATCATCATCAGCCCCTAAACCTATGACTCCTGTAATGTCGTGAATGAAAATGTCTCCTCCTCACATCAGCCACCCTCGCTTCCAAACTCTGCCGTCCAATCCGCGTTCCTCTTAATATCCTCTTGACTAACTGTCGGTCTCGCCCCCTTCACCGCTTTGACAAAGTCCTTCAGCACAAGCGGCGGCTCGAGCAGCTTGTCCGAGTCGACTTCGGTCCAGGACATTTCGACGGCGCCGGCGTCGCCGGGGGAGCAGGGGGTTAGTTTTTCTTGGCCGTCGATTGTGACCTGGGGATTAAGTTCTTAGTGAGGTGTTTGGGGAACATGAGTTTGAGGGAGGGGTTGGAATTACCTTTTTGTAGTGCGTGGTGGTTTGAATCTTTCGCACGGGCTGCATCAAGGCGTCTTGGACGGCTATGGCGATATCGCTTCCGGAATATCCCTCACTCATTTGGCCTAGCGTCTTGAAGTCGGCGGGTTTCAGGTCACAGGGCGTAGTACCGACAGCGAGTTCGAACATCTTCATCCTTCCAGGTAGATCTGGGAGACTTATATGTACTCTTCGCTGGAATCGTCTTCGGATAGCTGCGTCAAGTTGCCAGGGGATGTTGGTAGCACCTAGTATGAGAACGCCTTTGGAGTCGCGCCCTACACCGTCCATCTGGACTAGGAGTTCTGTTTTTATTCTTCGGGAGGCTTCTGATTCGCCTTCGCCTCTGGGACCGCAAAGAGCATCAACTTCGTCGATGAAGATGATTGAGGGTTTATTTTCTCGGGCCATGTTGAAGAGTTGCTTTACCAGTCTAGACAGAGCGTGTGAGATATGTTTTATAACCACTATGCTTAGAACTATGATCTCACCTTTCACTCTCTCCCATCCATTTCGAAACCAAATCACTACTGCTCACACTGAAGAATGTGCTATTTGCCTCCGTAGCAACAGCTTTCGCCAAGTAAGATTTACCAGTCCCAGGTGGTCCGTAAAGTAATATACCTTTCCAAGGCTGCCGCTTACCAACGAACAGGTGCGGAAACTTAATGGGTAATATCACGGCTTCTTTGAGGGCCTCTTTTGCTCCTTCAAGACCTGCCACGTCTTCCCATTTGATATTTGGCTTGTCCGTTAATATGGCTCCTTGCAGTGCGCCTCGTAGCTTCTTTGCCTCAGGATCTTGTTCGTCATCATCATCGTCTCTATGAGAGGCACTCTGGTCAGTCCAGATCTCAAACGAGTCCTAGGCCAAATAGTCTCCAAGGCTGGGCTGCACACACTTTCCCTTTCCACCCCCTCCTGAGACCTTTCCATTTGACCCTACAGCGGCCGGCTTCTTTTTGTTGCCCTTATCACCCTCCGCCAAGTGATTCTTCAGCTTCTCGGCCCTCTCCATATATTCCCCCGCTTTCGCCCGAATCATATCCTTTGACTTAGGGTTCTTTTCCCATTTGAGGGCCAGCATAAACAGCTCCAGCGACTGATAGTATAGCTGATACGCCTTCTCATATTCGCCCGCGGTGTCACTTTCTATGGCCTTCTTCACCACATCTATAGCACGCCCCAGAAAGTCGGTGTTGCTCATCTTGACAGCTGGTGGCTCTTGATTTCGAGGCTGCGTTTAGGTCGGAGCCTTGACGACTTGTCCAGAAACGCGTACAATGCGACCTAGATCAATGCAGCCTGCGTTCGATCTGGCGGAGAACAAATGAATGTACGGGCGATCCAGCTCTGAATCGTAGCTTGGGGACAGATGAGATGCAATAACGTGGTGGAGAAGAGATGTGCCAAGGCGAAATCCCAACAGTCATTACATGTACTTCTCAAGACGAGCTGAGCATACTTGAGCTGGAAGCTCAAAATCGTTTACCCAGAAGTGTGGTTATCGCTAATCCCAAAAACGAGCCATGACGACGCGGCGCGCGGTAACGAGCCGCCCCGCTTACCACCTCCCACCCCTCAGCTTTAACATCCTACCCCGAGAACCATGTCCGACACCCAAAGACAGCTCCAAATCCTCTCCGAAGAATACCAAAAGCTCCAACAAGGTCTCCATATCTCCCCAAACCCCTCCACACCACGTTACAACAACCCTGCTAACTCCACCCTTTGCAGACCTCCAAACCAACATCGAAGCGCGCCAAAAGCTCGAGTCGCAGCAGCAGGAGAATCGGGGCGTGCAGAAAGTTGTGCTTTCCTTCTTTCCGAATTAAAGATACCTAGATATTAAGGGAGCTTTACGTAGGAATTCTCCAACCTCGCCTCCGACGCCAAAATCTACAAGCTAGTAGGGCCTGTATTGCTGAAGCAGGAGAGGAGCGAAGCGGTGCTGGCGGTTGATGGACGTTTAGAATTCATTGAGAAAGAGATGTATGTCGAATCATCCGCATATACGATACCTGAGGAGGAGAAGGGACTAATACCAGTACAGCAAGCGGATAGAAAAGCAAATTGGAGAAATGCAGGAGAAGAGCGAGAGCAAGAAAATGGAGGTTAGTTCACCAGGCCAGGCTTCTATATAGGGTGGAGGGGCAGGCGTGCTAATTGTTTGCAGGTCTATCAGCTCCAGACAACGATGCAGCAAGGGCAATAATATGAACTTCGAATTGAAGTCTTGACCGTACTTGTGATTTTATTATGGATCCCACCGTTCTCGGCCTTGCAAACTAAGCTCGTGATACTATAAACCAATCATCATTGCACATTTCCGTTCTAATTCTTTCCCTTCCACTCAAGCATGATCCCTAACGCCACACATTTCCTACCAACAGCCACCCGTATAGCTACCAAGACAACCTTTCGTTTACTACCAAGCTCTGTTGCAAGTGGCTGGACTCAGTTCTGGAAATTGGATTGCGCCAGTAATTAGTTTAGTGGCATAAGTGGCCTTGGATCATAACGACTGCTAATGTTTGTCTTTAGATAATACTACGTAAATGAAAGGATATTATTCCTAATGTGTACACGCCAAATCTATTTAATTCGATCGTAGCAAAGCAACCATTACATAGGCGTCGCATCAAAGTTCACATCACATGCAAAGACACAAAATCTGCAAATTTGTCGGCATTAGCTACGCTTTTTCAATTACGCTACTCATATTAAACAGCCGCTTGAGTACAATCTCGAGGATTGGCAGGTCAAATGGTACTAACATTAAGATAGTAGTGTACTAATCTATTCTATAGCGAACGGAGAATACAACGCCGCTGGATAGCATTGCTTTTAGTATGGCGAACCGACAATTAGCTATTAGAAAGCTTTAAAAGGCGTTACCGAGCAAATGCAACCCATCTATCACCTAGTGATGTGTGCTGTGTACTATCATGCTCCACAGATAGAAACTTGGAACGTCGCAATTAAATAAGGAAAACAAACACTAAGATCCCAAGGAGCCCTGCAGTAAATCCCATGCCGTTTTTGATGCCAAAGCCTCTGTAGTCCGGAAGAGCCGTAGGATTGAGTAAATCTCCGGTACTTTTACTAGATCCGTTTGCATCTGGTAAAGAAGTGTTGCCTCTATAAGGTGCTGTAGTGATAGGCGTAGGAAAGATTTTCCCGAAGGTGTAACTATATGTTGATGATTCCGGAGTGCTGCTGCCTCCTACTGGAACAGACACCGGGGTACCAAAATTGTCAATCTGTCCTACAGATAAAGTGGTCGACGTACCGCAGCAATCTGTAGACCCTGTTTTCGAGGACGTTCCCGAGGTAGGAATCCCATATTGATCCGTTGTATACGATGAGCCACTACCAGATAATGCAATAGTTTGCGTAGTAGAAGAACCGCTGTATCCGGTCTCGTCATTCGACGAGCTAGCCGAGACAGAGATAATGGAATATGGCTTGTCTATTGATTGTGAGGTCTTTGGCTTGAAAGTGATGCCGTATCCGGGGGGGACAGTTGTGGCAGTGGCAGTAGGGTTTGAAGTCAACGTCACATATATGGAAGGTATGTTTATAAAACCTCCGCCGTAAGCGTTACCAAGCATGTCCGGTGTCCAAAGAGGAACCACAGACGACGTAGTATTGATGAATGGCCCGTTGACTGTTGAGCTCGAGTCTTTCCCACCAGGTGGCTGCTCTAATTTACTTGTAGGACCAGATGTTTCTGTTTCGGTAGGAGATGGACCTTGTATGGGTATAGATGTAGGCGTTCCAGGAGTGGAAGATGGTAGTGTGAAGGAGTATATTACTGAAGGCACGGTAAAGCTAGAGACCACCACGGATGGCGTGGCCTCAGGCTTGCTCGAGATACCTGAGTCGGGGACTGAACTAGATGGCAGCGTGAAAGAATATATGACGATTGACGGGAGGGTGGAGCTAGTCGGTCCATTCTCCGATTTGTAAGGCTCACTGCTTGACATCGAAGTCTCGGGCTTGAAAGACGTCTTGTCATCTTTGCCGGACGTGGGAATACTAATACTGTAGACCTGATTACCAGGAGAGGAAGTGAGATCTTTCGTTAAAACTGAGGAAATTGTAGTCTGGTCCTTTGGTGGTACCGATGAGAATGTCTGGTCTTTGGCAGATATCGAATAAGGACTCTGGTCCATACCTGGCAGTGAGGAAGAAGTCTGATCTTTCGCTGGTACAGACGTAGGAATCTGATCTTTCGCTGGTATCGTGGAAGAACTCTGATCCTTGGCAGCAGCCGAGGTCGAAGATTGGGCTTTGGCTGGTACAGAGTAAGAATTCTGATCTTTTGCCGGCGTTGGAGAAGTCAAAGGAGCAGAGGTAGAAGTTTTGTCTTTGGTTGGCATTAACGAGTCTGACCATGTCCCACTAAGAAACGAAAAGCTTGGCTGTATTGTTGGAATCCCTGGTTCAACCGTTGTCTTATCTGTTCCTGTCATGACTGGGAGGGTATCGCCAGACAGTGTGCCGTCTTTCGAATGAATTGCGGATGACCGGTCTTTGGCAGGAAGACTTGTGGTATCTGAAGCTGAGGACTGATCATTACCATTGGAAGGGTAAGCCACCGAAGAGCCTGCAGTCGAGAAATAGAATTAGCACAGTCAGCAAATGGGTGTCCAACTCCATTCAACAACTCGGTTGCTAGAATGGTCTGCCTCTTGAAAGAATGCAATGGTCGCTGCATATCCACGGAATGAAACGCTTGGTGTGGAGGGGAGAAAGTAAATCTGGTGCTATGGTGTAGAGGAGACCAAGTAGTAAAAGTACGTAGGAGTGCAGATGCTAGTAGCTATGAAAGATTTACCATCATTTGTTCGATCACGTAAATCATGGCCTAGCATCAATTTTAGCCATCAAGTCCAGCACATGTGTTGACCTACATGGATGCTACAAGGCTCATCAACGCACCTTGATGAGTTGCCCCGACGTGGACACTTGGGTAGGCTAGAATTGCCACGAACAAAGCTCTGACGAGATACATTGTGGATACGTTCAAGATGACACCGAGTATCAAGGAAAACGATGACTGCAGATACAGTAGTTGAGATGGCAGTGGACAAGTAGAGGGTCGAAGTAAATAAACGAATGTGGTGGCGAAGTGTAGGCAAGAGAAGGAAGAGAATTTTGTTGCGCAGAAATGCATATCACCTTGTATCAAACTCGATTTCTGGAAGGTGGAGCCCTAGGCCCATGGCAGGAACGAATCTTGTCAGTCTCCCAAGTTTGGCTGGCGTCTAGTTCTTGACATCTACAAGGCTTCAATATTGAGCACCGCGAATCACACTTTACACACGCTATACGAGCAGTCAAAGTTACGCTGCTCCAAAGGTATTTTAGCTTGTGCAACTCTTGAATCAGCACCAGCAGTTCTTGCCATGAGATGGCTATGTTAATTCCATCGTTCCAATACAGCAAATGGTACCTGAAGGTCCCGAAGACAAAGTGACGACTCAAGGTAGGCTCTACCTGCTCGGCATCAGCTTCTAAGATAAGGTACCTAAGGTAACACCAGATTCTTGTTGTGTAAGGTGGTAGATCGAAATCTTGTCGCGTACCTGCCTGCTGTGAATCCCATATCCGGGAAGTCGCATTCGCACTAGTGTGTGTTGATGAATATATTTACCTGACACGCCCACCTCAACACTCTCTTCTTTCTTCAACATCGATAATTACATTTTAGATCGTTGTCCATCATCCAACTCCACTCGCATTGCTCAAGCTGCTTCTGCATCTTAAACGTAGATCATAATATCAATCTCAACAACATTTCCACCATCAGAATGCAGTATTCCAAGCTCGCCGTCGTGGCTCTTGTGGCCACGATCACTACTGCTGTAGCAGGTAAGTCAAAGCGTCTTCTACTCGCAACAACATATACCGTACATGAACCAACCTGTTGAGCTACGAAGATGTCTCATTATCGTACATGTTGTTGTGGCTCATCTCCTCACCTGAGACTTCTTGCTAAAACTCTTGTTTTTCAGCCGTCGGCGGTGTCGCCCGTAATGCCAAGTTGGAAGCTCGTAGCGAACTCAAAGGTACGTCCACTGCTTGATCGTCGAAGGTCACAAAGTGATGTGCTTACTTTAAGATGCAGGCCCTCTCAACCATCGTCAAGGTGAGCTTGAACCATCCAATATGCGGATAGTCGTGGACTTACATGTGATACAGCCCCGAGCGAGAGCTTCACTACTATCCCTATTAGCGACATACTCAATGCCATCAATTTAGTGGAGACCCACGCGGGAGAACCGTCGATAATCGCTCGCCAAGGTAAGCTTTGCATCATTACTTGGGTCGAGAACGATTCACAGACTCACGTGCATACATAGCCCAGAGCGGAGCCACTGTTACCGTCACTGTTACCACGACTCCCAACTACTGCAATGCAGCTACCTCAGCTGCTGCACCTCAGGGTCCTTCAAGCGCAGGTACTTCCGCTCCTACTTCCGGTTCAGTAACCCCAACGATTACCGGCCCAGCTGTGATCGTTCCAATTCCGGTTTCTCCAGCCTCTGCCAATGTCTCCTCGGGAGCTTCCGTTGCCCCTGGACCAGTCTCTCCGGGCATTACTACCGCAGGACCAATGAGGGGTAACGCCACCATGGCTTCGTCAACTATGTCTTCGACCCAGACAAGTATCTCGTCTGTACCGTCTACTGTGGCTTCCATCTCGGCGCCAGCAACATCCAGCCCCACCACCCCGAAGAGCAACGGTTCCGGCGACAAGGACTTCCATGGTGTACTCTTGGCTGTTGTCATTGCTCTTACCGGAAATGTGGCCTTGTTGATCTGAGCGTCGCGGTCGTGCTATAAAGGTAGCAAGCATTGACGATAATGAGTAGGAACTTAGTCAGTGCGAGGCTGTGTTTACTTTGAGTGTTTAGAAGAAGTAGTCCTTTCGTTACTCGAGCTGGGCGGGAGGTACGATTGGGGAGAAGTGCGACGGGGCATTCGATCTGTAGTGTCACTTAGCCAGTCAATCAAACCGAGTTCGCTCTACAAGAGAAAATTTGCGAAGCTATGATGTGTATAATGCTCGAAGGTTGTACTTTACAAAATACCCACCCAGACCTCATTGCCTACGCCACCGTCATGCATGCCGCTAAGATCAGTACTTAACTCTATGCGTTTTCATTATCAATCAGCACTGTATACAACCACAGTCCGCCTCGTTCCTAGCAGTGCCCCCTGATACCAGTAGGCAATTGGACATTAAATCCTAACCATTTCTCCGTAGTTCTCTTCCCCTACCTATCCGAACGCTGCGAAGCGCTTGGTGGGCGAAAGGAACGGACAGAAAAGATCGAAGATGGAATGTATGAGGTTGCGGTAGGTCGGAAGGTGGTCTATTGCCAAGGTAGCATCGATGAAGACAGAGCTGGGCTCGGCGCGGGGAGGATCAACCGCGTTTTGTGGGTTATTGCCTCTAAGAGGCTGGCTCCATCAGGTATCAGCTATCTCTCAGCCATCACCACATCCACTCAACGGACACCCGTGCCCCGCCAGCCCCCTTAGCAACGCGGCATGATCGACCTTGGGGCCAATGCTCCTCTCAAACTCGTCTTCTCTCTCATCGCCCGATAGCCGCGCAAGCACGTCCGGGATTCCTTGATCTTTCGTGTCCTTTTTGTATGCGAGTAAGCAGGAGAGGTGGAAGATGTGCGTGCAGGGGAAGGCGATGAGGATTTGGCGGTCTTCCTCGTTTGTGTACGATTTGTTGCAGGCGGCGCAGTGGCCTGGTTTTGGCTTTACAGGGTGCGGTTTCGGCGTTTCGGAAGGCTGGTTGGGGTGGTGGAGGCGGGAGATGTCGAAGCGGATTCCCTTGCGTTGGCCAGCGCCTCTGACAGCTATTGCGGCCGCTACTTCACCTCGAAGGACTCGAGCAACGCCGGAGGATATGCTATGCTGGATTTCGTACTCCTTGATCATCCTGCTCAACCCTTCTCGGAGACCTTCAATCTCCAGGCCGGCGGGGATGCGGCGCACGAGTGTGACGGGGTTGATGGCGGTGCCGACTTCCTCCAGCAAACCGCGGATGAAGCGGGGTTTGCTCATTGAGTAGTCTAGAAGATCGTCCCATAGCCCTTTGTCGTTTTGCTCTTTGGCAAAGGTGATGGCTTGGGACACATCGCCTAGCTGGTCGATAATGAGGCGGAGGGCTTGCGTCGTACGACCTTCTTTTGATAAGAGGTAGACGAGCTCGGGAATATAGTTGCGCTGTTCGCAGATGGTGGAGGCGGTTTGTAAGGTATAGGATTGGGAAGTCTTGAGGAAAATCATCAGCAGCTCACGGTCGTATTCTGCAAATTCACGCAAGGCGTCATCGGCGAAATCGGAGACGAGGGATTTTCCTTCTGTGGCAGCGAGGCTTTGTTCGGTTGCTCTTAGGCCACGAAGGGAGGGCACAGAAGAGTTTAGCTCGTGGGCTGCTTCTTCGGCGGCGGTGGTGGTGTCGCCATTCCAGAGAGCACGGAAGTAGAAGAAGAGGTATGGGTTGGGCGTGCCGTAGCGTTTCGTAAGCTGGGAAATGACGGTTTCGGGGGGTACAATGCCATGGTGGGCTTCATCGACAAGGAGGCGGATAGGTTCTTGAGTAGCTTCTTCGAGGTCGGAGAGGCCGGCGGCTCTTTGTTGGGTTTTGGAGACGCGGAGAAGGATGAAACCAGGGATGTCATTTGATACGGCGTCAACGAGATGGTTCTCGGAAATCAGGGACATAGCTGCGTCGGCGTTTTGGAGATGGAAGTAGCAGCTTAGCGCTTTTCGTAAGCGGCCTTCAGCGAGGTAGAGCTGGGCGAGGCCTTCCATGAGGATACGCCAGTCTCGGCCTACGATGCCGTCTTCGATGGAATCTTCTCTGACGTCTCCAACTTTTAGTCTGCTCTTTATAGCTTCGATGATGCTCCAGGCATTGTAGAGTTCGGGTGGCCATCGCTCTAGAAGATCCTTTAGCCGGGGCCTATCTGTTGAAACATAATGACCGAGCATGATTTCATAGATCAGGGATGGCAATGGCGGTCGGACTTGTGTAGTGGGTATGTAGGGCGTGATCTCGTCGTACTTATTGGCTTCAGCGAAACGCCATACCCAGTGCTCCCAACTAGAGGAGCTACCAAGAACTTGACCAGCTACTTTTCCGGCTTTGCTCCAGTCCTCGGCTGAAATCAACTGCTGCAGCCACTTTTGACCAATGCGTCTTTTCTCTTTCTCTGCTTCGGAATTGAAGTTCTTTGTAACCGATCCCGTTGCTTGGGAGCTGTCATCCGCAAAAAAGTCTTCGAGACTACCTTTGGCTTTGGTTGGAGTACTTGGAGAACTACTCAAGGTACTTTCAGATTGGTTTCCAACGGCTTCGGGGTGTTGGTCGAGCAAATTCCACGCTTCTTCATATTTATCATGGCTGACCAACCAAGAGTAGCTGTCAGAAGGCCTCGGTTTAGTCGCAAGAACACAATCGTAAGGACTATGTATAAAAAGCTTTAGGCCATGGGTCAAAACACTAGGATGAGATATGTCCTCTCCTCCCGCTGTTGACAAATTGGTAGCAGTGTTAGCATCGCTTGGAACCCTGCTCCCACTAGGACTTCCAATACTGCGAACGCTCGCGGCGGAGCTGAATAGCCGAGTGGAGTACATAGTTGCATCCCATATACCGCCACCAATAGCTTCAAGCGCCCCTCGCTGAGTAGTCGGCTTGCTGGGCATATGGAGTGCAGGCACAACCCCAAGATGGTAGTCAGTTGCGGACAAGCTCTCAAACCGGCTCATGTTTAGTGTGTCGGCAACGCAGATTTCTTCCTTCGTTGTTATATCGATTATTCTCATCTCCGGTTGTAGCGCGTTCTGCCGGTGGATGCCGCGCCTAGGAGTCGTCTGCGCTGATGAAGTTCCTTCTCCTGGTGTAATATATGCAAGTACAAGAAGCAGTCTTGGGGTATATAGCGAAATTCCAGATATAATACAATCAGTACGTAAACTAAATGTGTTAGCATGAGTAACCCTGGCCCTGAATTTGGATCATACATTGTTACAACGTCCACATGCCCTATCTTGCGTTCGCCGATATTCTTCCCTACACCAGAGCCCCCTGGATAGACACTGATTATCCAGATAGTGCCAGACCATCCTATTACTAATTTCTCGTAATGCGTACGCTTTAAGTTAATCTTAGAATCTGATGATATCCCGCTTGGCATTTCTTGGGAGGCATTGCTACTAATAACGTTGACGTCGTCGGTTTCAAGTCCAGCTTCGTCGATCCACTCAATATGAGCTTTCCAAACACCTGCCATCTCTTCCCAACCCGGGAGGTTCGGATGATCAATATGCCCGAAGCGCTTCCAGGAAAATTCGGTCTCTGCTGCATCTAGATGTAAATGTGACCGTATAAACTTTATACCTTGTTCGTTAACCCAAGCCACGTATTTGCCCGACAATGACCATTTAATCGTGCTTATGGCTCCTTCTCCGCGATGTAATACCGTATCTTTCCCGGTATTCGATCCAAGGCCTATCGTACCAAGCCATCCAGCGACCGGCGCGGCTGCTCCTCCAGCTGCGTTGGATGTACTCCTTCCCGGACTTCCCCCTGCTGTTAAGATCAGATTGCCTGCTAAGCCACCCGAGAGATATGACCGGTCATTTCTGTACGTGGGCGACAATGCCACTGCCTGTACTGGCCGACCAAAGTTTCGTAGTACAACATCTTTAGGGTCGGTCAACGAGGCAACACATACATTTCCATCTATCGAAGAGGAAGCAATATGTATAGCATTCGACGGTGTGAGAGGGACTGGGGGGGCTTTGGGGCTTCTGGATGCGGGCGAGGCAGTATTCGTGCTGGAGGACGATTGTCCGGAAGACGATTTATACTCGGATGTTATTCTGCCCACAGCATCTCCTTTGGCTGTTGGTAACGGAGGTGGGAATGGAGATATCGACACAGCGGATGTAGAGGCAGAGTGAGCGCGGTAGACTCGTATTGATCTGAGCGATGGCAAAGATATAACATGCTAATCTAGGGCGTGAGCCTTGACTTTCAACGTGGAAGAAGACGACAACTCACGATGTTTCCATTGTGGGTTCCGATAATCTATACTTCTTAGTTACTCCCACCGTCAATGAAGATCCTAACGCGCGCATCTCACCATCTTGTCGCCAGCAGCCAGAAACGAACTCGTAGCATCGCCATTCCGATATACAGGTTTCAGATATTGGGTCAACTTGGCGTACTTCAGTCTTGGTTCTTCATCGTCATCTTCCTCATCCTCCTCATCCTCATCTTCATGCTCGGATTGCAGCCTGCCATTGCTACCAGTTTTGGGAACTTTGTCATCCATGCCATCTTCCTGGTCGGGCTCCTCCGCCTCCGGGGCCATTCGAAAGAGCTGGTTGAGACCTCCAGCTTATGTGTGGAAATTACAGGTTGTTGGCGGAGAGAAGGATTCACAATGACCGCATTTTCGCGTTCCGCTAGCCCCAGCGGAGTTGCAAAATAGTTCTACGATCGACTACGCTACTTTGACAACCATCAAAAGGCAGTTCTATAAGTTCCGATGGTGTTTAACATTGGGTTAGATCATGAATAATCTGTATCGAGAGTATGACAGTCAACTATGGCAGGTTTTACCACATAATACCAAGGGCTTTTGCTCCGCAACACCAACGACCATACACTTCGCTCGCGGACTTGGATCGTGCAAAGATTCCGGTAACCATCTTCTCAAGGCCCGGAAACAAAGGCATATTCTTGCCCTACCGTCACAAATGCTTCTCGTCAAAGGCATTCCTTCGTCAGCCGCAACGAGAGTCGCAACGAGAGCCCAACGAACAAGAACAACTGCAAGGACAGAAAAGGAAGTCGAATAGGTCGCCTACAGGGAAGACCTCGCTACGAAGAGTTGCAGTTGAGGCACAAAGTTCAAGAGGTGGGATAGACTCTAAGAAACTATCCACTCCGGAATCTCCAGCGACGACAAAGGTGGGTCGAGGTGGGACTTTAAGGAGCGAATGAAGCTGACAAAAGGTCGAGGACCTAAAGACTGTCACCGCATTCTGCGCTGCAGAACAGTACGACATATCGCATGCGGCCCGGATCCTCCTTGAAGCTGGCTATCAGCTAGACCCTCAAGGTACCAGATTGTTTCCCCAGGTTGTACATGTAGAAATACCTGTGAGGCCGGCTACGCCAAGCAACAAAAATGGTGCACGTATGAGCGGAGACGTCTTTGTATTTCCATCTGGCACAGTTGTGGGATGGAGTGTATCGGATGAGGTACTTTCGAGTCTCGTCTTGAAGACCCTATTGCCTTCTGCGCAGTCTCCACACCCTGCTCAATTGGAGGAAGAAGACCTTGAATATGTCGAAGACCCAAATGAAAAGAGCAGCAGTATCAGAGGAGATACGATCATCCTTGGTACCAAGGCGCAAGCATCAGATGAGCCACCACATGAGCTTGCCACTCTAAAAGCCAGTATTTTAAACCGTACCCTTGATACAGTACTGGCAAAGATTGCGTTCTCATCAGGCCTGGCAAGGTCAACAAAGCTCGCAGTCTTGGAAAGCTCGCTAAGCAAATACATGGAGTCTACCAGGTCTATTCCGGCTATGCTATCTCGTGGAGAAACACCATTCACGCGCTCCTTCATCCTGCAAAAAACAGGCCAACTGCTCAGTATTCGAGCTCAGCTAAACCTGTACTCTGAACTTACCGACTCCTTGCCAGATATCTTCTGGGACAGCCGGCATGAACTTGGTCTCGAAAGCTACTTCACCCAGGTCGGGCGAGCGCTTGATATTCATACTCGTATCAAAACGCTCAATGAGAGGATGGACTATGCGTCAGAAATAGCTAGCGTTCTCCGGGAGCAACTCAGTGGGCAGCATGGGACAAGATTAGAGTGGATCATCATTGTGCTAATTACAGTCGAGGTGGTGTTTGGGTTCTGGGACAAGATCAAAGATTATAGAAGGGAAAGACTTGATATCGAACGCTCCAAAAGAACAGAGTGAAATGAAGGTACGTGAACTCAGTTAAGATTTTGTATAGGATACCAGCGGCGTCCTTGGATGGATTGCTTTTGGCGTCGTAGAAATATACCCCTCGGCCTGCTTGTATTACATGTTGCAAACCTGTGTTGCCTTGTTACTCTTTCAATATAGGCATAATATGAACGGAATTAATTCTGTGCTCGATTTGATATAAGCACGCTTTTACAAGAAAAGCTACGCTGGCTTCCAAAGGCAGCCCTTCAGCACTTCAAGGATCTCAAGCAACGTCAATCTCATGCTCCTACATCTCCTTCTACTCGATAAATACTCTCCACGCCCTTTAGCAATTATATTTGATCTGCTTAAGTCCGAAAACCCAAGATACGACAAGGCTGAGACGAGCGCTGTAAATATCGATCCAAGCGAGATAAGTGGGTCAAAGCAAGTGGCATTCTACCAAAGTTGGTCCCGCTGCATCATTGCGCTCGTCATATAGCGCTGTACAACCGAGCCATGAATGTCTTGACCGGATGAGGTAACAGAGTGCGATGGCCGTGTTAATATATGTACTTCATCTATGTGGAATAGCTGCTTACGTGCCGGCAGTCATCACGATCCCTATTCTGATGCTCTGGAATATCCAGATTTCACTACGTAAGAAACTCGCCCTGATGGGAATTTTCTCCCTTACCGTCATTGTTATGGTTGTCGCCATTGTCCGAGTAGCCGTAGTAACCACGAAAAATACCAACGCCGACATCTCTTGGCTATACTTCTGGAGCAACATCGAGATAGCAGTAGGTATTTGCACCCCACCCCCATCCTCCCTTCCGTGTACAGCTAGACTCTTACTCACAATCTATCGCTACCCACAGCTATCATAGTCTCCTGCCTCGCCTCCTTCCGCCAACTCTTCCTCAGCCAGAAGGACCACAAATGCATCAAACCGACTGAAGACCGCTTCGACTCGGTGCGTCGCGGCTTCCTCTCTATCTTCCGGTCCAAAGGCGGATCTTCGAACCACGAGAACACTGGTGACATGTGGCCATCGTCTCGTGGCACGAAACATATGCACAACGCTTCTTCGGACAGCGCAGATCCCATCGTGGTACCTTTGGAGTCCATCCAAGTTGTCCACGACATTGGTGTTTCGCGAGCCGCTGCATAGGGAATCACAACCCGCCTGGCATCGCGGCTGCGAATCCTTATGGCTCTTCGCAGCCCTGAGCATTTTGCGGTTCGGCAACACAGTGCGGGCGGCATCTAGAGAGCTTGAGAGCTCTTCGGGATAAGCGCAGGACATGAAACTTGTCAAAGTCCGCTCTCGTCGTCTTATTGCCGCATAGGATCCCTTTTCAATTTCTTCGGCTGGCACATTCAAGCCCCCTTTTCCATCAAAAGTGTTCATGTAGTAAAAGCAAAGAGACTGAACGTGTTTCTGTCATGAAATGTTAACAACGCTCTTCATCTTTGGTTCAATGTGGCTCGCTAGCTGCTGCCTCCCCTGAACCCAAATCAGCTATCTTCGTGCCCATTGCTCCACTGAATAGGGCCCATATTTCCTGCATTTTAACCTAGTCTTGCTAGGGAAATTAATATTACATCAAATATTTGTGTCTGCGGTTGAGTACCTGATTGCCTTTTCTTTCGATACCGACGTTTGAGCTAAGGTTTTGCTTGTGTTAGGGCAAGCGTGAGGAAATTACCTTTTGCATGTGATGGGGGAGGGATGAGAGCTTGGTGGTTGCAACATGTGGGAGGGGAGGGTTGCATGTGGTGGAAACCTTTGATGGTCGCAGCGTAGGAGGCAGGGGGGTTTGTTCAAGGGGCTGTGGATCTTTACACTAGAGGATCTTGGTTCGTTACCTGAGATTGAGGAAGAAACGGCGAGGTTACAGTGCATAGCCACCATCATGCCATACACCACCCTCGTTCTTTCCGGTGAAAGGGTCGAGAAAGAAAGGAAGAACAGTAGCCTCATCTTGTATCCGCAAACCGCGGTTCCAACGATTCGCGCCATCAGCGAGCCCCGTTAGATGTCGTGTTGCGCGTCTATTAAACGGGATCTCTTGATCGGTGACCATTACTAGATGAAAAGGAGAAGAAGAGAGAATAAATACGATGGAGACTCTGATGAAGTCATAGCGAGGTTGAAGAATCTTTCGCACATACTATTCATCACAGTTCTTTTCGCTCATTTCTGTTTTGCAACAGACATGAATAAATTCAGCAGATACCAAAGATAATTTGAAAAAGCTCATGTTGAATTACACGCTGTGCGAAAAAGTGACGGCGTTTTCGTTAAATGTTCTAAACTGATATTAAGTAATATCAGAGAAGAGTTTAAAGCCCAAATGGTTTTAAACATTAAGTTTAGGTAATCACTATATGAACACCACCCGCCTTTGCAGAGACACCACCTGAACTTTGCAAAAACACCACCCTCTCTCACTAAGCCTAATCAGGTAATTTCAGAGTTCACCGCATTGTTTATCTTTGCGTTCGTTTCACTTTTTATCTTCATTGCTATTCACTCACGCCGTCGCCATGTCTATGCAATTACTTCCTCCTTCAGAAGATCTTCACTGCTCAATTGAGCTTCTTATCAAGTCAGTCAATGAACACGCTGGTTCTCAAGACTACGCCGTCAGGAAGAAGCGCTTCAAGAAGTTCAAGAAAGACGTGATCATGAAAGTCTGACTCTGTTGCGATCGTGTCAACGTGACAAAGATCTCTGATCTTGAGCGATTCAGAAAGAGAAGAATCACACAATGAAAGAGAAAGAGATGATAGATGTATCAGTCACATCTTCTTTCGTGATCATCACTGCTTCTATCGCTACGACGGCTTCGAAAGACATACTACGCGTTCAGAAGCTCATCATTGTCAGAGCGAAAGAGCGATCACGAGGCTCATCTAACCGTGTACGGTCAGAGATCTCTCAGCGACGACAACGAGTCTTTGAAGAGTCTACACAGTGAGAGTCGTCTGACTTCGAACTCGTGAAAGAGCTTTCGTCGCGTAAGACTACTCAGATGACTCAGATATCTGAGACTCAGTCTCAACAAGTCTCTCGAAGCTGTGATGAACGTGAACGAGAACGAGAACGAGAACGAGATGAAGCAAGAGATGAAGCAAGAGGTGATCAAATTGCAGACGTTTCACACGACATGATGATCTCTTTTCAGATGTAAATAAATGTTAATTTGAATGTGATTTGAAGCGTTCAAAAAAATATGTTTCAGGTTTTGATTATGCTCTTGAGAGCGAAGAGAACGAGGTGCTTTTCGCATCAAGAATCGACTGTTTATGTGATCTTCTCAGCGTTCTTCTTCAAATCTCTTTCAGAGATAAAACAATTATCTGATTAGGCTTAGTGTTCAAGGGGGTGGTGTTTTTGCAAAGTTCAGGTGGTGTCTCTGCAAAGGCGGGTGGTGTCCGTATAGTGGTTACCTAAGTTTATATAACAATTTATTTTTTCTATATCAACAAAGTTTGATTTTAAACAGTTATCTGCAATTCAAAACTTTGTATCAGATCATTCATAAACAATCATCAAACCCCATCATTCAAAGAAAACGTTTCCCTTTCCTCAAAAGATCAATCAGCCCTCACTGACATCATCAAACTTCAGCATTCTGATCGAAAAACCCCCCCCTGACCATTTCCCATTTCCCATAAGCAGTAAATAACCCCCTTCGAGAAATTCCTCTTCTTTCCATCAACCCTACCTTACCATAATTCTCAACCCCATCCTCCCTCAAGAAAAAAATTCATATCGACAAGAGAAAAAAAAAGTCCAAAAGCTTCAAGTACTGTAGAAGAAGAACCATAGCCACGAATCGAGCGCGCCCTTTTAAATCCCCCCCCCCCAAATGCTTCAAAAACCTTTCACATCTCCCTACCCCAAACCCACTCACTCAGCTCATCAAACATCCTTGAGCACCCACCGACCCAAACAAAACCTCCCACCACACCCGGACCCCTACGTTGTGCGAACAAGTCCTGATTAGCCAACGGATCCGAATCCCCATTCCTGTTCCCTCCAAGAACCCTAGACCAGCACTATGTAGCACCAGCACCAGCGCCACCACCAGCTTACTAAAGGCAAATTAGGGTGTGCGTGAGATGGTTTTGCTTCGTAGGAAAGTTTTAGTTGTGGGGAGGGTTTTTTTTGGTGCTTGGAGGGTTTTCATTCGAAGGGTTCTGCGTTATTTCTCGCACGAATCATATCTTTAAACATTAAAAACCTTTCCTTGCGGAGGTCCATCTGCTTCTTCGATTTCTTCTCATATACCGAACTTCTCAGAGATATCTGTCCTTCATGTCGTTCGATCATGGAAACTATATTACTGGGAATGGCGAAGAATGCGAATCTGAGATTAAGGGTCTAGTGGGAATGGACCTGAGCAGTGAGTAGGAGACTGTTTGATGCAGCGTTTGAGCATAAAAGTGGGATGCTGGCTAGGCAGACTGAACGACAAAGCTTTAGCTGCAAAGGTCGTTAGAGTCATGTACGGACATATTGAGATGTTTGCATCAAGCGGATTTCTCCGTCTCAGAAATCCATTGGGTTCGTCACTTCATAACATAGCTTTGACATCATCCGCAACCTTAAAGTCAGCCTCAGTCTTCGATCGGACTTCATCGACTGTGACGCCGTCGGCAAGTTCAACAAGGGTGAGACCGGTCGTGAAGTCGACGTCAAAGACACACAGCTCAGTGATAATGCGGCTGACGCAAGCTTTTCCCGTGAGGGGGAACTCGCATTGCTTCAAGATCTTCGGACGGCCCTTTTTATCGGTGTGTTCCATAGTAATGACCACTTTTGTTTCGCTTGGGTTCGAGACCAGGTCCATAGCCCCGCCGAAGCCTTTTATCTTTCCTGGAAGCATCCCTGTGTCGAGGTTAGTCGATATGTAGCCGTGCGTTCTCTCTCGGGTAGACGATCAAGGAAGAACCGGATGGCTGTTGAATTGCAACCACTTACAATTAGCCAAGTCCCCTTTTCCACTGACCTGCATGGCGCCCAAAATAGTCAAATTGATTCGCCCAGCCCTAATCATGCCGAAACTCTCATCACTCCCAAAGCAGCTGGCGCCTGGCAGCAATGTCACCGTCTCCTTGCCCGCATTGATTAGATCGGGATCTTCTTCACCTTTCCTTGGGTACGGGCCAAGCCCTAAGATGCCATTTTCGGATTGCAGCTGCACCTCCACCGAAGGGTCGACAAATGACGGTGCGAGCATCGGCATACCAATACCCAGGTTTGCATACATGCCATTCTTGAACTCTTTTGCCGCTCTCCTTACGATCCTCTCCCTCTTGCTCGCCGTGTCCCCATTTCCCAAAGCCGACGTATCTGATTCCCCCTGCTCTTTCCTAAAAGTAAGCTTTTCGATCTTCTTCTCCGTCGTACTCTGGATCACCTTCTTCACATATATTCCCGGTAGATGCACGGCCGCCGGATCAATGTCTCCAGGCTCCACAATATGCTCCGCTTCTACAACCGTGCACTTCGCATTTCTCCCCATTGCCCCGTTAAAATTCGCCGCTGCAAATCGGAATTGGCAGTTCCCCAACCTATCCGCTTTCCATGCCTTCACGAACGCATAATCCCCGCGTATAGCCTCCTCCATTACGTAGCTCTTCCCATTAAACACCTTCACATCCCTGGGGCTCCCATACTCTCGCACCGTACCATCGCTGTTATGCCGCAGCGGTAGCTCGCCAGTCTGCACTACCGTCCCGAAAGCCGCGGGTGTATAAAAGGCAGGAATGCCCGCTCCACCTGCCCGGCATCTCTCGGCCAGTGTCCCCTGGGGCGTCAACTCCAGCTCGATTTCCCCACTCAGATACATGCGTTCGAACACTTTGTTCCCGCCCACGTAGCTAGCGACCATCTTCTTAATCTGCTTCGAGGCTAGGAGCAACCCAAGGCCTGAGCCTTCGATGCCGGCGTTGTTGGAGACCGCTGTAAGCCCGGTTATGGAGCGGTTAGCATGTACGGTATTGATGAGAGTATCTGGTACGCCGCAGATGCCGAAGCCTCCGGCTAGAAGGGTGGAGCCTGAATGCATGTCTGCGATTGCAGCGTCGGCCGAGGGAACGACTTTGTTGATGGCATGGCGGCTCGGGGAGGAGGTGAAGGTACGGGCAATAAGGAGGAGGCCCTGACGCAAGACTTGTCAGCTCAAACCAGCAGACGTTGGCCTTGTTCAATACTTTGCTCTGGTGTGAGGCAGCGCGGATGCATAAAGTAGCCGTCGGGGCCATGTTTGCATGCGGCAATCGAGCCTTTACGCCAGATGTATTGGCCTACAGCTGGTCGGTGGTCTTCAGAGCGCGTGCGGTGCTTCGAAGAGGTTTTCGAAGCACCACGGAGGTTGAACTTTCAGGCATAGCTGTGACCCATCCAGGATCAACTTTTACAACAATACTCCTCAACAGAGAGGAGATCGTGCTGCGCGGAAGAGCGGGACGGCAGCCAATCATGGTTTATCAATTCTGCCACGCCACAGAAGCGTCACGACTTATTAGTAGGTTGAGACTACGGAGACTACCTTACTGTACGGAATACTGTCTACTACTGTGTACTCCGTACATTACATGGTTATGAAAATACTAATTTACAATCAATATATTGTCTCGATATATCTTATTTAGATTTTGTCTATTGGGTATATGCTATTCTCCTCGCATTCCTCATAAAGAAACGCAGCTTCAACCAGACGTTGCTAGCTTACCACCGTGACACTCATCGCTCTCTTCCATTCCACTTGATGTGAACATAACATCTACACTGCTGGTGTCTTGATCGTTTCCGTCTCTCTCTATAATAAATTGATGTAGCGAAGCAGAAAAGTCGTCTAAACCCTTCTTGTGCTCGGACCGACACTCCTGATTCACCCTGCTTTCTTCTTCGTTTGTGGTGGAATCTTCGCTGGGATAGCCAGTGCCACTACGTGCAGCTGTTGCCGAGCTACCTGCCAATTCTCCGCTAAGTTGCTGCCCAGCATTGCGGTCAAAGTCCATCTCACGAGCGGCAATGGTTTCTGGGTCAAGTTCGCGCGCATGAGCGAGCAGGTCAATCGAAGAGTCATCTGATCCGACTGGGAAAGAAGAAACAGATGGCAATGCTTCCCTCGATCCCCCAAGAGAACTAAGAGAAGAGACAGGTTGTATTGACTGGACATCACCGTCGGTGGCGGAACTTGGCAACGCTCTTTTGCCACTGAGGCTCGCAGATAGGGGCTCGCTCTTGTCACTATCTTCCGAAATTTCGGATAATGAGGCTTGAGGGTAGATATAAGACGGCGGGGGTAGCGAAGACGGACGTAGCTTTTTTGTGTGGACTGAGACGATTGTACTCTTGATTAAAGGAGTCTTGACTGGATCTACAATCAAAGGAGCACTGCGGAAGAAACGATTGGCCTGATTTCGAGACGTCGTATGTGCCGAGAGACTGGGCTCAGTTATTCTCATGCGCTGAGTCCTTACGTTAATCGAGAAATGATCCATGGGCTGAACACCACCAAGTCCAGAAGCTTCCATGTTTCTCGGTACTGCATGAGAGGAATCGTCATGCTGGGAATCAGTACCTTCAAAGACGAGAAGCGATTCGGTTTCACTTTGGCTCTCTGTATCCAGATCCATCTGCTCCGAGGGCGTGTAACCTTCTGTAACAGGTCCTCGGAGATGTTCCGTACGGCTGTTCTGGTACTGAAGCTTTGAACCAACAGAACCAACAGGCTCTGACGAGTAGAGGGAATACACGGTTCTGTTTGATGAACCAGCCCTTACGTCTCCACTCAGATCGGTACAGAACCTAGCTTTGTTGTAGAAGATAATTGGACCATTCTCACCTTTCGTGTCCCGAGTCAATTTCTTTCGATTGGATGTTTGGGTGTTAGGGGCACGCTCCACACCAGAATCGCTATCTACAGTACCTTGAATGGTGCCGTTTTCACACGAGTAGTCATCCTCTTCGTCGGACGAGTGGCAGAACAACGGCTTGTAGAAGAGTTTGGAATCATCATTGACTTGTTCGAGAAAGATGGGCCTTAGCTTTGTACTGCCTCCAAGATTGGCCGAGGATTTGTCCTTTGGATACTGCGCTGCAGTAGTCAACTCAGTTGCGATGCTGTGGCCTGGCCGGATCGGATTGGTTTCTTCGGTTCGGTGTCGTTGGCTGCCACGATTTCCTTCCTCAAGCAACATACCATTCTCATCGTCCCCGCTGCCACCGCTGTCAGAGGATAATATAGATTCTTCGGCACCACCTTTCCATCTGATTTTTCGGCCATTTGGGGAAAGCTCAAGTTTTGTGCTCATGTCCATAACCGATTTCCTGACGAATTCAGGGGTTACGTTGAAGGCGTGCAATTGCGCCATATTCGTCAGCAAATTAAGGTAAACCCATCCATTTGCTGTGTTTGTGTACGCATCGGTCTTTGCTTTGGGCGAAGCAAGACCGAGATGCCGAAGGTACTGTATGTTATCTGCAGGTATTTGAGCACGGTATAGGTCCAGATCGAGCGGACGAGTTGGACGTTGATCTGGGGTTCCATCTGGGCTTGCGTGAGCATCCCGGAACGTCGGTTCATCTCCGTCGTTTGTTCCTTCGCATGACGTTAAGCTTGCATCGCTCATGTGCTCAGCTAGAGCGTCGGCATCGACCGTAGCAATTCTAGCTTCTCGGAGCCCTTCCACCCGAGCTCGGCGACCTCCCGCTTCAAGAGCACTTCGGTCCGCTTTGGCTGCTGACTGTGAGACTTCCTCCTGCTGCTGAGGTTGGTCGTTTTTACTACTGACTGCACCTTTGCCCGTAAAAAGCCCCTCTAATCGCCTGACGACTAAGTTTCGCTTGGGTAAATCAGACATCCCAATGGAGCGTTTTAGAATCAAACGTCTTGGCATGTCGTCGAGATAAGAGTCCACCTTTTGCTGCTTTGACTGCGCTGCTGGAACGGTTTCTTTCAATGTGTCCTTGTCGTTGATTTGTGAATTGAAGGTTTGGGTCAGCCCAGAATTCGACATTGAAGCGTAGGCCGAGTCCACGGGTTTAGAGTTCGAAGTGATGGACAAAGATGTTTCCTTGGAGTATGACAGTGGTAATGGATCAGGTAGCGACGATGATTGCTGTCGGGAGGAACCCAAGGAAGAGATTTCGGGTGGATCTCCAATGCTGACAGCGAAATCTCGCAGCAAGTCGTCCAGTTCACGCTTTTTGTGCGCTGGCAGACCATGAAATCTGACTTCGAACAGCTTTTCCTCCTGTAGGTGGGAACAGTGTAATGTCTCGTATTTCTTGAGCTTTTTCCTAAGTTTCTTGTTTTGTATTGTCAGATCATCGATCACGTCGCGAAAGTCCTCGCTGTTGCTCTCGATGGACTGCATCGGTGAAGGAGTGGGCTTTCTGGCAAGGCCCCGCTGGCCCAAATGAATATGATGAGGGGATGATTGATCCGACCGAATTCCGCAAGCGCTATCGGGGTAAGAGGTCGCATCATGCTTGAGATAGAACGGTGGATCGTCTAGACACACATTAACGGTTGGCGAAGAATGGATTGGCAGAGATAATCCGACTTGCCGTGTGGAAAGGTAGAAATGGCAGTGCTAGAAACATTATGGTTGCTCTCGTTGAACCATTGCTGCGCGTCAGGGCGCCCAGCATTCGTGACTCGCTTCTTGCTTCTCTGAGGATAATACATTGGGGTATGGTGACTTGTGGTCCGCAGGCCTGACCAAGGACTTATAGACCTGGAACGTGCCAACCTTTTCGATGGCGATGGGCGCAAGCAAACAGATGGCGCTGCATGATGCCGCTTCAGGTCTTCACACCTTGACATCTTGGGTCGGATCGAAGAGATGGCACACTGCGGAGAGAGCTCCGGGGACACGGGCGTATAGAATTCAACACGACAGTCCAATGCCGCGTATATTCGGTATTCCCGGCTCAACGTGCTAGACGGTTGGATGCAACCTTGGGAGGAACGATCGTCAGGTGCGCTACATTCATGCCTTTCTAGCGCATACATTTCAGCACAACGGGGAACTCGAGCAATACTGGATCAACATCCAAGCGATTTGGAGATTGCTAAAGCTGTACGGAGTAGTCGACGGCGGGCGAGTAGCTGTTGAGGAGACTGCGGTGGGGGTACTCGTACTTTACTTTAGGTACGGAGTATACAGTCAGTACACAGTAGTTCTACGGAATACGTAGTACTTTCCCGTGGCCAGCAGCGGGAGTTGAGGTTGGGCCACAACGCCACCCAGAGGCTCAGGGCACGATTCGGGAGGGGAAGAGTGGGAGGTCCTGAATCGGTTGTTTAAGCCAATGGGCTGACGGGGAGGGAGGGGGGTTCATCGAGAAGCGGAGGCGTCTCCAGATATGCTCCAGGACCCCTTTTCCAGGTTTCGACCATCGTGGCACCCCTTTCGACGGGAGTGCGAGGGCGAAGATCTCGAAATCTCCGATTGTGGTGGAAGATGGTCGATCATTGTCAACGTCGATCCCGAGGGCAGTTTCACTAGCGTATCTTTTGCTTTGCTGGCCATCGGGGGCTTTGTTATCACCACGGGCTGTTGCTTTAGTGAATGAATGAATGATGAAATCGTGGGGGAACAATGGAGGACTAATCTGCCAAATTTGATAGCTGCACCGCTTTCAGTCTTCCTGGATGGGTATGACCAGAGCCCCTCCGATGTCCTCACCTGAATTAAGCATTGAGGCGTGAGCTTAAATCCACCTCTTTCCAGAATCGCACATCTACATCTTTCCACTACTGTTACAACCGACATCGAACACTGCTGCTCGCTCCTCTCGAAAGCAAGACGTACATACATTTGACTTGTCAACAATATCGTTAACTGGAGTCATGCAATGGTTGGTCTGATGTTGGGCAAGGGTTCGACAGTGTTTTTAGGTTGTTCCTGGCCCAGTAGGTACAGTAGCAGATGCTGGTAAGTTAGCCTACAGTAGTACTAGAATACTGTGCCACGAGTCAAATAAATAAAAAGCCGGGGGTGTCCACTTCTCCATCGACGATGCCCTACGCTGCAATCGCCGATGGGCATTTTCCGGATACAAAAAGGTCCCGTTTCAGCCTACACAACACTGTAGCACCACAGTAATTATTATTCGCTTTCCGTTGGCATACTGGTCCCTGACTTTGATACGTCCGTTGTGCGGAGCTACGTCCGTTGCAAGGACGTTGACTGAGTCTGGACCGGCAACAACGTTTGACGGCGCCCTTCCATACTATGATTCTGTGTCAGATACGCCTTACGGTACTTTAAGTGTACGCTTTGCCGTAAGGCAGTTGGCCATAGCCGGTACGGAGTACCTTAGGCTGTATCCTGTATCGTGTGTCCTGTACGGAATACCCGAGCTCGACGATGTTGCAGCAAAACCTCGATGGCCCTTTCATTCGCGCGTGCGCTGTGTCGGTAAGTGCGTCAGCCACGATGTCCCTTTATCTTTGCCTACTCTTTTTGCCCTTTCGCTCTTGCTCTGTAAGGTACGACGTACTGTACACTGGCTCCATACGTCCTAGCTCGGTAGGATGAAGCAGTCAGATCTGTGTGAGCGGTGATGTTGTCTGTGACTCGTGATTTTCACGAGTGCTGGCTCTTCATGGGGCTCAGTTGCTCTGCGATTCAGCGCTTTCAGTCAGGCGGTGGGATTACCGTGTGTGAAGTTGCCAGAGCAAGATTGCTCTAATCTTTCTTATCAGAGCGTCAAGGCAGACGACAAGGATTCAAGAAGGATCGTGGGCATCGCCGATCTGAGAACGCATCCACTTTGGAATACCGGGGTTGCTGCTAGCCAAGGTAGGCCGGCATTCAACATGATCCTCCCTGACATCTCTCCAAACAGCCCATTCTGGAACAGGATCTGCGAGCATCATGATTGTGCGACCCTGGGTGGTTGTCCTTCCAAAAGTCCATATCGTCGACTGGTCTTCCAAAAAGTCTTGACTTACTTACTACTTACCTATCTTTTCGCTCTTAAAAATACCTAGCAAAGCACTGGATACTTTCGTAGAATGATACTTTCGATTCTCGACTTCTGCATCTGACAAGTTGCACAGTATATCATCAGTCATAGCCGTAGAAATTTGGCAAACGATGGGCAGAAACTCTCGCCCGCTCAAGCTCCAAACACAAACCCCATTGTTCGTTCCGCCTACGCTCTCTCCAATAACACAACGGTCAGAACCCCCCAAACACCAAACCGAGAACCAAAAATCCTTGTGTCAGTGCCGCAAATCGAACGTGACCTGCACCAAGAGAACGGAACGAAAACGAACCAGAGAAGGCTGCAAAAGAAGAGAACAAGGCGTGACGCAAGACGTCCGGCCGAGGCCAACCCCGATCAAGTGAAAACAACCATCGGGCATCAAACCATAGCCACTTTCTCCCTCAGACTCTCTTTCCCCTTCCCTGTCCCGGACAAAGCATATTCCCCTCTTCATCCACCCCTTTATGAATTTCCAAACCCAGCTCAAGCCCATAAAACGCCGAGGTTCATACGACAAGTGGAAGAACCTCATGCAAGAGAATCCAAAACGATCAATGAGAAGAAACGAAGAAAAAAAATGCTTCCGAAATCCCCGCCACTCCTTAACCCCCATCCCAGCACCCCTCCACTCAAAACGCACTCACACCTCCCTACGTACCTTGACCCCATCTGCTTCCAGCTCGCAACGCTTTTTCCACTGCTAACACAAGCCATAGCAATTTCTGACATGTTGTATTCCATCTCATCCTCGCTTGCATGACCAGACTTTGCAAAGGAAAAACAGCATGAAAGAAAGGAGGAACAACAACAACAACAACCAGCGTGAAATGGGGAATAGCACCGAAACCGAGCAGGTGTTTTAAAAACCAGTCGCTAGAGAAGCCGAAAGGGGGGAGAGGGCCCACCAAGGTATTGCCATTTGCCAGATGCCCAACCCGTCCCCCCCAAACTGACTGTATCCAAAAACACACACACACAAACACCCTCACCATTCCCGTTCCAACTCCCCCATCCTGCGATCTGAACACCCGGACCAAAAATACACATATAGAACTGACCTTCCAACCCTCCAACCTCCCACCCATCCATCACCTACTCCAGTAGCCCGCCCCAGCTACATAGTTTGCGCTATCGAAATTCATCTTTTCGACCAAACCCCCCCCGCGGAGAGAGAGAGAACTGATGAGTTGACAAAAAAAAAAACCATTGCGCCGCCCGATTGCAAGTAGCTAGTAGAAAAAAGCCAATACGGTAGTCCGCAATCTCTAAAAACGCAATATGCCTTTATACGGAAAGAAAGAATAGAAAGAAAGAAAGGGTAGAACCGGTTTTGAAAAAAAAGAAGAAAAAAAGGCGGATGTCTATACGTTAAGAAAACGCACGGAATTTTCCGGGTTTTGCTAATGAATTGCGTGAGTGCTGCACTGACGTACCCGAACTGTTGCCGAGCCTTTTTAACACTCTTTTGGGCACTTGACGTTAAGACGGAGAGAGGGGGGGGAGGGGAATGGGAATGGGAAGGGGTAGGGAAAGGGGTAAATGGATGGGTGGAATGGTAGGAACATGAGATAAAATAGCCATGATGGGATAATCGTGATACAGTCACCCTTTGTAATCATGAAAAGAAAAAAAATCCTGCGCATACCCCAAACTCAATCGCCTTTCCCTGCGAGACGCCCTTCTCCCCTTCTCCCTAGCCCTCACTCACAAAAGCCAAAGCAAACTACACCCCCTCTTTTCCTCATGACCAAAAAACAAACGCCTACACCACCCTCTCGGCCTCCTCCCCCTCCGCCACAATCGGCACATTCAACCCCCTGTCCGGACTCCTCAACACCAACTGCTCATGCCGCCTCGCCTTGAAGAAATCGCCCACGGCCCGGATTAGAATGAACCAGCCTACAATCATGAGCACGTAGGCCAGCCACTCGCTGCTCGCAATACCAGAGACGGTGCTCGTGGCCGAAGACGCTGTAGTCTGGCTCGAAGCCATAGCGGCGGCCGCAGCGCCGCCGACCGCGCCAGGGTCGAAGTCGTGCGCGTTGGGGTCTTGAGGCTGTGTATAGGCGTCATCGGCGCCGCCAGTGGGGGTTTGGCCCTTTCCGGTGCGCATGTAGAAGCCGTACTGCACGAGGGTGATGCCAAGGCCGGCTCGCGACCCGTTCTTGGCGGCGTGCGTGGTGTGGAGAAGATAGGTGAGCAGGAAGCCGACGAGTGTGAAGGACATGCTGATCATGGCGTTCCAGACAAAGGAGAAGAGGGAGCCGACGGGGAGGCCTTCGACGTAGACTTCGTCCGTGGAGCCGGGGGCGACTATAAGAGTGGATTCCCAGTATGGGGGCGCTGCGTCGGCTGCCGCGGCTTCGTAGGACTGGGTAGTTGTTAGCAGCTGTGCGAGAGAGGACGGAAAATGTGCTTACGGGTGGTTGCTCTTCTGTCTTTTCGCCGCGCTCGGGCTTGGCATCTAGGTTCGCGAAGACGCCGTCGTTGGAGGAGGAGAACGGAGCAAAGGGTGCTCGGCTTCTGGCCGATGGTACAGGAGTCATTCCTGGGAACTGTGTCACCGCCCTTTGTAGTGGAGCAGGTCTGACCCCCCCATTTGTAGACGCTGGTTCGGGGCTTGGCGGAGAAGGATTGCCACGCATGAGTCGCTGGCGGTCATCGTCGCCATTGTGGCTTTCGGAGTCGGAGCCAGACCCATCGTCAAAGGTATCGGCTAGGGTTCTGTCGGCATCAGAGGTGAAGGGGTCTTCGGAAGAAAGGAGATGTCGTGATGTAAATGAGGAAGCGCGTGATCTAAAGGAAGGCGGCGGAGACTGAGGGGAGGTAGGGAGGTGAGGGATCTCTTTCTCGGTATGAGGAGATATTTGAGTATCTTCTTGATCAATCTCTGGCACCTGTTCGAGAAGTTAGCTTTCGAGTTCGGCGTAGACATACACCATAGGCTGAGTGGAATATCGGGGTCACTGTGGAGACGTACTCGCTCGTAGCGCTGTGAGCTCATGATGAGCTCGCGCCAATCGATCTATCCCGCTTTGAAAAACTCGAGAAGGTCTAGCGTTCAAATCTTCTATTAAGATGTAATTGTATACGATGCAGTCGTCGCAAGTCGTGGTGCTCCGTATGTGCTGTGTGATGGTGGAAGCCTTAGGAAGCGTAGGGTCGGGGGAACCAAAGACTAAGCGCAGTCATTCGTCCAATAAGTGAGATGTGATGTGCCGCCACCAAATTTAGACTTGGCGTCAGATTATTAACTCAGCCTTAAGACTAGACCACAGTCGGCATCATCGATGAGTGACCGATTCAGCATTTTACAGGTCATGTTAACATGTCAAAATCAGTCTGTATTCACTGCCAACGCTCGGCAAGAGGATGATACCACAATGCTAATTGCCAGCTACAGATAATATACAAACACTACCAGCGCGCCCTTTCCCAATGGCCTGTCGACATCTTGCGCCCCCAAATCTCTTTCCAAGATGTCATGCGCCAGCGTATAGAAAACCATTTCAACCCCCCAAAGGTCGCACCGCTAGATAACGTGGTTGCAAATCAAGCCCAGGCTACAATACCTACGCCAGTGAAGTTTGATGAAAAGGCCGAGCTTGAGCAGGTTAATGTGCTGTATTCGTTTCTGGAGAATAGGTATACAAAGAAGGTACTGCTTCACTAGTGTTTGATAGGTTTGAGACAATGCTTGGTTAATGAGGTACTTAGTATCCTTTGTCCGACAAAATGATGAAGCCGGAATCGAATCCGAAGTACTACGAGGATCTGCTGAAGGAACTTGAGGAGGCACCTCGGCGGTCGTGGTTTGGAGGTATGATAAACAGATGGAAGGGGTTTTTACGTTTTTCGTAAGAGCTAGGAGCTGTTGAAGGGTGCAAGGATTGTAAATATTGCTCGACGATGTAAATACTAGGAGGCGGCGTCAGTACGGTACTGAGCTCTGAACGGCTTTCAAACTTTCCACCAGCAATGAATGTTTGGTGGCTATGTATATACTTACACGGCTTTATTAATCTAACGTTGCAGAGGAATGCTTACTTTTCTAGACAATATCTGTACTGTCTCTGTGACACGGGTTTACTTGAAATCAATGGCGAGCAGCCATCAACGCCATTCTTGCCTCTTCATTGTTTCAACGATGTGGTTTCATGACTTTCTCACCTCACCGAAACATCTTTGAATAACGACATTCGGAATACACTCATATTTCCACGTGGACACTTTGCCCTATTGCGATATCCGTCGAGCAAAAAGCCGAAACCCTTCTTGATGCAACTAATTGAAGCCCGCAGCAAGGCCAATGATTGAACCAGAAATTCACTATTCATTGCTTCACTCGGCTTCTTCAAAGACTGCATCAGTCAATGACTCTCCATATCCACGTTTTGTATGCCCGAATTGTGAGTATCTCAAATAGATTGGTCAAACTTGAAAACTTTCTTTCACAAATGATGAGAGACAAGACATAAGCAGGCTTGCTAGGTAGCAACAGAGAGCAAAACTGCTAAGCGGCTTTAATGGAAATATAATCTCCCTTCCTCAAACAGGGCGTAGGAAAAGTAGGTAAGATATGTGTTCTGGTAAAGTGGTTGTTGAGGGAGATCCGGGAGCCAGAGACGGAAGTCATATGTTCAAAAAGCACACTCAAATGTGTGAAAACCCAAAACGAGACCATTCCCCTCTTGTCCAGCTAAATAATTGTTATAGTATGAAGTCCTTCGGCGAAAGCGGGGTTTATGCTCAATGACGTACAGTATAGCTAACACCTTATAGTTGCAAGTGGTCAGCTGCCATTACTAGGTGCTTTATGCTGTACAGATATATTTGGGTGACTGCATCGGCTGGGCGTGAAATACGGAAGCAATATCGAAGCCATTCACATTGAACGAATACTCGGACATTCCGCAGAGATGAAAGTTCGCTCCGAAGACCCCAGAAGTCTAAAGGACTTCAAACTTCTTTCCTTCGACTGCTTCGGCACCCTGGTCGATTGGGAATGTAAGCCACGCACTCAACGAATCCAACACAC
>JAABUW010001033.1_pt1 | contig 49649 bp, 34 predicted proteins | sample 5560081 | NCBI WGS metagenome assembly JAABUW01 (sample SAMN10711882, study PRJNA513363) | rock metagenome | isolation source: Antarctica rocks | place: Antarctica: Victoria Land, Knobhead sud | reverse complement strand
TGGTCAAAAGCCTTAGTAATATATATATAAGCTGTCTTATTGGCTGTCAAGTAGAAACATCTGACGTCAGGATGACAGAAAACATCTGACCTGACCTGACTGTCATATGACCATCCGTTATCCCTAAGAACTACGGAATAGAAGATGAGACACAACATTTTGCTGTCGTTGAGCGTCAACAATCTTCTGATCCGATTATTCAAACGATGATCATGATAACAAACGATGATCATGATAACAAAAGATGAAACTAATTTATACAGTTATGAGAAATTGTGCACGTTCTTTCATGTCTTCATCATTTTTTTGACCGTCTTTTGAATACGCTAAACGACATGTGATTAATCGAATACTAAGGTACATACGCGGCGGGATCTCCCTGCTTAGCTGGACACTAAGTATCTAGATCGCCTGAGGTATAGAAGTTCCCTTTTGAGCGAACGATAAATTGTCTCAATTACCTCTTACATTGCTTGCATCAGAAGAAATAAACCATCAGCAATGCGGCAGACCTCATCGATTTTCTCGAAAAGATGTTTTACCTCTACTTGGACATCTACATGTTATACAGGAGCCACTCAGCGCCCGCGCTTTGGAATCCCTAAGAATATACAACCGCGAAGGCAAATTTCAGGTACGGCACGGGCGAAACAGAATGTTGCTCCCACTATGGAGCAGTTACGACAACCCTTCTATCACAAGAACACGTCTATCCTGTAGGCAGAAGCCTTGTCATTGTCTTGGCTTTCACTAAAAGAGTCAGCTATTATACTATTAGTATTATCCTGGGAACCGTAGCATTGTCGTATGGATCAGTGCCGATGTATAAAATGGTAATGTCTTGAAACTAGCCACAAATTTATTCCGCTCACGGAGGATGCCAGATCTGTCAACAAACTGGCTGGGGTGGCCAGCCCATCAAAGCTTCCATACATTCAAACGCCGAAGATCCTGCAACTCGATTACAGCCTGTGGCTGACCACCGCCGTCTACGCATTACCTTCAATGGCTCCGTGTCGGACGTCATGCCCTGGAAGTTTACTTCCCAACAGCGCGAGGTTCGAGTGCTACCAGGGGAGACCGCGCTTGCATTCTATACAGCAACCAATAAGAGCGATGAAGATATAATCGGTGTTGCGACTTATAGCGTTACCCCTGCACAAGTGGCACCTTATTTCAGCAAGATACAGTGCTTCTGCTTTGAGGAACAACGACTCAATGCGGGCGAGACTGTTGATATGCCCGTGTTTTTCTTTATTGATCCGGATTTTGTTAACGATCCTACCATGAATAAGATTGACACGATTACACTGTCGTATACCTTCTTCAGTACGTTCATACCCGCGGGACTCCATCTGATGTGGTATACTGATAGCGTACTCCAGAAGCACGCTACGACAAGAACGGGAACCTCTACCCATACCCAACAGCTTGATTGCCAAAAGACCTCAACCCTGAACCTTAAAGGGAGTGACTGGCGTGATGGTTGATTCCTACTTCTGTCATTTCTTTCCCTGCGGCCATAGTTGCTCGATTTGTCGAGACCAACGGCTTTCTACTCCATTATAGCGCATAAGCATCTAGTCACGCTAAGAGGATCATGGCAATCGACTGTACAGATCTTGTACAAAAGGGGTCTTTCCAGGATTATAATCTGCTCGCTAGTTTGTATGAGGCGAAGCAATCTTCCGGCTTATGAGTTGAACGCTAGACAAGTAACAGCAGGTTTTGGTGCACTTTCCCATTGAGGGAAAATGCTCTACGTAGCTCTTGATCTGGATCGCTAAGATCTCTACGACCAAAAGCCTTCCCGACAGATTAATCCATTTGGGCGGGGACCACTGTAGTGCAGACCGCAGAAGTCCTAGCATGCAACGGATACTCAAGAGGCGTCAGTACCTGGAACTGCGCGGATGATTAGCCTCAATAATTAGCTATATATCTATGAAGCTAAACATACAGAAGATACCTCGACCTCACGGTTTGGAGAATAGCGTTTCGAAGGGCTTGACCCATTTGAATTATCCAGCAATCATTTCTGGAGTTGATGTTGGTTAGGAACGAAAGCCTCTATATAACATTGAGGAGACATCCACCCCAGGATTACGGTAGATCGTATGGCAGATCTCCCCAAGTAAACCTACCAATGGAGCTCGTAGTACCAAAATTATGTAGCATCTTCTAGCTAGCAAAATAAGTTACAACCTCAGTACATTATGATGTTACGAGCTGATATCTCAATATGATCCTTGATCAATGTCGCAAAGAAGCAATTCTGATCGACTCACGTTTGTTTTGTTCATGGAAAAGGGCTATAGTACGTTATTTCATGATAAAACGCTTGGAATTCGTTCGTACGTACGTACCTTATTCTCTCAATCCAGAACCTTTTGCAACAGTCGGCCTAGCACTCCCCTAACTTTTCTGGGATTTTCTTGGACCAACGTAAATAGCACCGCCGTGCTAGCTGCGAAAGCAGCTTTTTCCCTCCAAAAATACTAGCAGACCATCAGCCTCCTATACGTTAAGATTGCTACCTGACCCAAGCATGACCAACCTGTTTCTCATAGACTCTAGGTAACAAAGTAGCTGCCGCCCTTGGTGCCACGAACATCGCCACCTCTTGCCGTTTCCTTTCGGCTTCGATCAGAATGGAGAAGCCGCACAGCGCGCAGCCCGCTCGGATGCACAAGCCTTGGTCCCACATCATCGGGCTAATGGTGTTGGGGCTAAATAGCTTCGGCCCCAGTTGCGTGCGGGCTAGACAAACGCCGTAGTAAAAGAGACTGACGAAAGCGCCTAGGAAGGTGGAGGATCGGAAAGCTTCCTTGCATGCCTTCTTGAGAGCTTCAACTGAAATCTTCCCTCCTCGGGCCTTGACTAGGATTTGCAGAGGGAGGTAGGTTGCTAGGGCGAATTTAAAGGCTCTGGCGAATCGAGATGCTGCGTGGTAGTGGCACGATCTTCCTGTACCCATGTGCACCATCTCGCAAGGTAGAGGGATTGTGACCGCTGGATCACCCCACGACAATGGCCAGCCGTGGTCCTTGCACATACTTTGCAGAATTGGGGCAACCCCTGTGTCCCTGCCGTAAACGAACTCACCCCGCCGGGCTTTTCGCAGGACTTCTATGAGTCGGTGGTCGACTTGCGCGGCTTCTTGGATCCATTTGTTGTAGGCTCGTGGTAGGCGATCTGGGAGGTAGATCCAGGCCCACATTATTGTGCCGGCGCTGATGGCGAAAACGCCTGCGTCTGCGAGATTAGATATTCCGGCTTCGGTAGATGTCCACTTTTTGTTAGATATCCGAAAGATTTTATGGCGGGACCAGATGTCTGCAACCACGGTTTCTAGAGCGCGAGTGACAGTGAAGAGAGTTAGATCCATCGTTCTGCCAACGAAAAACGTCGGCGGTAGTGTTCCAAGCTTCTGTACCCGAAGTTGTTCCGCTTCGTTGGTGGGAACAACGCCGGCTGTGACATCACATTCCAATTGCTTTCGATGTGGCTTTATGTCTCGCTCTGGTACAGTATTTAAAAGTTGCAAGCTAATCCAAGCTGAGAAGAATGCCGCAGCAGCGCGGGATGTTCTGATGACAGCGCCCGTTTTGATTTTCCATCTTCTTCGATTTGATGTGGTTCCCATAGATCCAAGCAATATCCGTAATGGTATCTGTAAGAAGGTATATCCTCCTACCAATGCAGCGCAGAATGCCGGAAATTTGTGGAGGGCCATCGCCCCAAACAAGATGCCGTAAAGCTGATATAATGGATAAGTTAGCTGGCTCCAGTAACATAAAAGTCTCAAGGCTAGAATACCAGCCACAACCGGCAGCAAGCTCCAGGTGTCGTCCGGCTTGCGTTGAGCAAGGAGCGCCATCATGGAGGCTATCAAGACCTCGAGAGAAGAATAGACATCCACTTACCGACGCCAAGCCATTGTTGCGTTTTGATTTCTTTGTGTAAAAAGAGAACAGCAGGCTTAGCAGCTTTGGGCCAATAGTAGAGGCATACGCAAGTCCGTATGCTCGCAGTACACTAGATCATGAAAGACGTCAGTAATCTTGGGCGGAGTCAACATTTCGTAAGACGGGACCTGTAAGTATGGACCTGAGAAATAGGTTGATGAAGGAATTTCCCCAGGGAGCTTACGGCCTAAGTAGCGCTATAGTTTGTTGACTTCCGTGGACAGACCAAGCCATTTCCTTCGTCTAGATCCGGTCCGTAACCACGTATCATTGGCGCTTGGTAGGCCTTCTAGATCAACAACTTAACTCCAATATGAAAGGAGCGAAGGTCCGTTGCTACGATAGAGTTCCACGCTGCAGTGGAGGAATAAGGAGTCAGGATTTTTACTCTGAAAAGAGCAAACTGTAGTTTACCAACACCGTCTTCGTCTTCGAGACGTTCCAGCATTTAGAAGGTCTTTTAAAGCAGAGTAAAACAACCACATCTAATATTGAGAATAATCAAAAGACAGACTGAAGATATACAAAATCTAGGAGGTAAATTGTACCATAGAGACGTGCAACTCACAAGTTAACCTTGAGTCAACCCTAACGAACCAACAACTTACTTAATCTAGGCACAACGAAGTAGTTCGATATCCGATTGTTCGGGGTTTCCTTGACAGAGGAGCTTCAGCTTCTTGACGTGCCAATCGTAGTTGATATCAACAACCAGATAGGCACGGTACCGAGGTCCCTCGTGGATGAGCAGCTTAGCCTGTAGTGGAGTGGCGTGAGTGGCTACCTTGGAGATAGCGAGGCGTGCAAAGTAGTGTTTCTGATCGCCTTTACAAGTTACATGGCATGCTCAGGTAACTTCGAATCAGTACGATCCTATGAGTGAGGGCGGGTGGTTGATATGTAAAGGAGGATACTTTGTGTGCAGGGGAAAAGGCGTCTGATTTGCCACTTATCTGATTAGGTACTTACCTTACATAAGGTAGGTAGGTAGGTAGGTATCCGTACTTCGTACTTTCTACGGACGAAATAGTACCTTTAGCATCAGCAGCTCGCAGGCACTTGACATCCCTGCTTGCGGCGGATTTTGCATGTGATCCCACTTCCATTTCACTTGTCATCACCAACACCTCAACCTCAATCTTACCTACCTTTCAGATTCCCTTGACTACCTCACGGTACTATTACGCCTCAGCTATCCTGTACCTGATCCACAACAGCTCTCTTCGATACTAAACATAATTAACTACCTTATAGAATCCTTCTTTTCCTCCCTCAAGGTCTGTGACAAGTGTGCAAGACCACTCCGAATCTTTAATCTTCGACAATCTGCCCTGTTCAAACACTTCACCTTTACATCTCCCAAAGCGACGGCGGATGGTACACGAATTGGGTCTATATAACTGGAGTTGTGTCATGATATGAGCGCGGCCTTACGTCCACCGGTTTTGAGTTGCAGCAATCTATCGAGATTGATTTTCAGATACCATTGCAAAGATGGACAACTTAAGACAAATGCATCGTCCACAGCTGCTTTTTGGATATGGTAAGCTGCATCGGCCGCCGTCTCAAATCTATCGTATTGACTACTTTTTCAGACACTAGGAGTCTAGACGCCCTCAACTCTCCACCTACACCGCCGCCCGCTCCGGATTCCCGCACTCATATCCTCGCCGAGGAGGACCTCGTTGATTGTGATCAATTTCTCGACGGATTTGATAAAGGAACGACGACTTACCAAGCGCAGGATGCGGCTGAAGATCCTTTACCTCCCACGTTCTTCGCCTTTGGTACACCTGCGCTTCAACCTACTGCTGAAACCTCCTCGGCCCTATATCCCGAAAATCCCTACAACTATCCCCATAACTTTACCTATGCCCCAAGCGAAGGACAAGGTGCAGCACCACTGTTTGATCTTTATCGGGATGAAGGTATGCTGGCTCAGACGCTGTCTGATCGACACTACCAGCACACCTCTAGACGTTGTACCTATGGAGATCTCGATTCGATGACGCACACAAGAGATATGTACCAAGGAGATCGTTCAATCCAGTCTGGGTATAATAGGGCCGATGAGAATGATCCCGGCATATCACCGGGCCTCGACGGCTCCCGTTTCCCTGTATTGCAGAATCGTACGTTCTTCGGAGGACGTGAAATAATCGATCGAATGTATAGTGCTGTTAGCCAGCCTCAAGGAATGCGCCCTGAATTTTCCACACCAAGGATATTACCTTATGGTTCTGATTCCGGGTTCAGCGTCGCAAGATTCATCTCACCAGCAAATCAGGAGGCCGTCGTACAGCGTGATAAGACTATGCTTGAAACCCTTGGCTGCCTAGAACCTTCAGATAGCGCTGCAAGTACACGGCCTTCCAGTCCGACCACGGAAAGGCGGAAGCTGCCTGAGGATAATGGTGAAAGAAAGTCGCAAACCAAATTTCCCGCTGTAATGATTACAGCGGAAAGCAAATCGAGACATCGTAAGACCAGGGCGAAGGTTAATGGAGTCGGCAAGAGCCATCTCGATGATCCTCCATCCCACGCGAAGAAAGGCAAGTCTCCGTTAGCCAAAAAGGCTAAGGTCACTAAGAAACAATCTATCGATTCTCTTTCCTCAGAAACTAGTAGATCCCGCTCAGGAGACTTGAAGAGTCCTCGGGAGAATCTTTCAGAAGAGCAAAAGAAGCTGAATCACATTAATTCGGAGCAAAGGAGACGAGATGCAATTAGAGACGCCTTTGATAACCTATTGAATATTGTTCCCAGTCTCAGGTCGGAAAATGCCAGTAGAGCCATACGGGTCGATCATGCGATAAGATGGTTGGAAGAACTTCTTGATGGTAACGAGGAGTTGAAAAGACGACTTTCTGCAATTTGAGGCTAGACAATTCTGTCATGCAGAGGGACAACCCACCCTCTTTTGGTTTTTGATACCCCGGTTCGATAGTGGATGATTTGGCAAGGCGTCTCGGAGTTGGATTTATCAGTGTATATGGAGGAATCACTGAAGATGTCAAAGTCACATTAGTGGTTGATCAACTATTCTGCTGAGGGGTGATGAGAAGATGTACATAAAGACCACCGCTACTAACTGTAAATAATCTTAACCCCATAAATTGTTAGCCCCTGATCATAGAAACTTAGATCATTCGTTCATAGTCAACACGATTCTTGAAGTTGTCTTCCCCATTGAGGGTTGACGTCGGATTGGGTGGTCATATCACTCTGATATCAGTCACATTCGGAGTCTCAACTGGTTGTTCGAATTGTCAGCCCTACACTAATCTCGCGTCAACAACAACGCTTTCTACTATCACAGATCAATACATCTCCTCAGATTCAAACCTCTACTAAGTTAATGATCACTAAAGATGGTAACAAGACTTCCTTACATGATCTTGGCGCATTATCATTTAATCTAATGTCACTTGTTCATCCAGGCCAAACGGAAAAGCATAACGGGAATCAGGAAGCGTTCCAGGGCGGCTCTTCCAAAGTCACAGCCGAATAGACATTTGAGAACACAAAGAGTGGATGTTGCTCTAAATGTTAAGAACGTGATGCCGCCAGTGCTATCAGTTCATAGTATATCTCCAATTACTCAGCCTTACGAGAAGCGCAAGAGAGATCTTGATGACAGTCTCGAAATTGATGGTACGAATGTGCCATGAAGCCTGTCGGGTTTTAGTATGGCTAACAAGATTTTCAGAAGGTGGGTCATGCAAGGCCTTTGCGTTGCTCGAACCACAATTCCTGCATATATCGCAAGATGTTATACGGTCAACGTGGAAGACTCTTCCCAACTCTACGGAGCAGAAAGTGCAAGAACTTCTCCGGTCAGTTGAAAGGCCAGTCATTGCGCGACACGTAGGAGAGCGAGCGCAGATTGAAGCGCAAGCAGCCCTACGGTCGACCCTAAGAACGCAAGTTGCTAACGCACCCACCGTCTATGCGTTCTTGTGCTGATAACCAAGAAGCTTGGGCAAACGTCTACCACGGATGCCTTTTCCACCTAACACGAAGGAGGTACACTTCGATTACGAAGCGCTCCTTGAAGATAACGTAACAGATTCAATAATGGATATTGATTCGGCGCTACCGCTGACCCTGACACAGCGAAGGCTTGAAGACCGATTAACGTCTTCGATCAGTTCGATTGCGTCTCTGAGGGATGAGATCAAGAAGCATAAACAGCGGCTTGCGACAGAGAATCAAAATCTCGAAAGCTTCGAGAAGGATTGTCAGGCCGAAGAAGACCGAAGAAAGCGGCAGACGAGAAAGGTCAGTCAACGATGCCCGCTTTGCGTTGTGACTCTTATATGGCATTTGTCTTGACTTTCCGCACAGCAGCGCCATCCACTGCGGCTGAATGACGGAACGAAGCAAGGTGACGGCCTTGATCTCATCAATTTGGCGGGACGGGAACTTGGCCAACTGCAAAATTTCGAGGTGCGTGCGTTCCTGCATCAACATTATACGAGCATCCCAGGACAGTCACTGAGCAGCAACAGCACAGCCAAGATCCACATATGCGGCAATTAACTTTTCAAATGCAAGGCCATCTCGATAGCATGCAGGGTAACAACCATCAGATGGCTGGGGTTGACGATGCACTGCTGCGAACAGGGTCAAGATTGGATGAAGTCGTGTACAGTCCCATTGATGTAGGTACTTTAGTTAGGCAAGTAAGTCAGGTAAGGTAAGGTGTTTACCAAGAGCACTAGCATACTGCCTTAGACCTTGTTCAGAAGTCCCAACGGCGGGAGGAGGCTTCCGAGAGTATTTCTAGCTGCCTTGATGTACTACTGCATATTCCAGATCATGTTTGTGTTAGTAGCGAATTATTCCATATGGCTGCTTAGCCAGTAGGTAGTCATTCGTCAACTCGTGTCACTGACTTGTTCAGCTCGTATGTGCCTTATGGAGAGAGTACTCGTAAGGTAGACTGTAGGGTACGGTACCTCCGTAGTCCGTAGTAGCTGCAGAAGGGCCAAAAGGCGAAATTAAGGTATCTATCCGTAGATGCGCAAGCGCATACGGTGCATGCTTGCAGCCGAAGTCGATCATGGCGATCCTCTTCGATCCTCCGGCGAGTGGGAACCCGTTGGGTTGAGGTATCAACCATATTCAATTGGTCGACCTTACCTCGTCTACTCCATATCTTGAAACTCCCCATAACAAATCCTCCCCATCTGCGCCATTGATGCTACTGCTGCTGCACCCAGGCTAATGAAAGAACGAATCATCTCCCGACCAGTATTATGACATATTATGGAGATCAATGGAAAACCCCAATGCTCAACGCGCGGTCACACCGCAGCAGGAAAGGCCTGCTTCAGGCACCGCCACAAGCACGAGCCCGAAGAAACGGCGAAAGGTGAATCACGGTAAGAAGGAACATTCAGTTGAGAGAGGCAGATAATAAACCAGGATGGTGTTCCTGGGCGTTCGAATCATGCGCTGACACACCAACCTGAGCAGCATGTATCTATTGCCGGCGCTCGGTGAGCTACTTTCCAATGCTACACAGCATGTCCCGATTTGAGTTTGGCGGATATGTGTGGACTGATCAACCGTGATGCTACTCCAATGATAGCATATGACTTGCGACCTGGTAAGGCTCGTCATTGGATTGGTGCCTGACAGAGCGCCGAGTTTAGCATGGCTCTGCTGATGTTGTGAACCCTATTGGTTATAGGACCGCCCTTGCACAAGATGTGTCAAACGTAACATTGGCCATTTGTGCCACGATGAACCTCGTGAGCCTGTGAGAACTGCCAAGAGCGAGCCGGAAATTGCGTTTGGGGACAACGAGGGAGGACCCAAGCAAGAGCAAGTCCCGGGAAACGGGTTGCCTCCACCTATCGAGCAGCATCCTGCAGACCAGTCATTGTTGCAAGATACCGCTTTGAAATTAAGTACGAGTGCGGTCCCAACAAGTAATCAGACAACCTCTTCTCAGGCAACGCCATTGGCCCCCGTTTCTGGAGCTCAGAGCCAGGTGCCCAGCGGTAAAATCGAGCAATGTACGCCATGGTCAATACAACATAAATTTTGGTGTAATACACTGACATCTTCTTAGTCTCGGGCTACAGTGACTGGGGCAATAACCAATTCCAGGACATGCACAGCTTTGATCCATCTTACATGTTCAGCGAGCCGGAAATCAGTAGTGAATACAATCTATTTAACGATTTCCTCAGTACTAGTCTGTTAGACGACGGGGCAATCTTTCAAGGCGACGATAATCAGGGTCTTTACTCTGACCCGTCCTTGATCAATACTGTTGCGACCAGTGCCAACGGTAGCAGTGCGAAATTCCTATCAGACCAGCAGCAGAACCAAGCCCAAGTCCTTTTCCCGGGCCCTAGTACATCCCAAGCGAGCGGTATAGTGCGTCCACCAAGCACAATGCCGAACGATAAAGCACGAGAAACCTACTACATGACGGCGGCTGATCCCTCTGGCAGCGATACCCCCGAGGAACGCATGAACAAACTGCTCAAAGCCAAGTATGATGCTGGGATGCTTCGACCGTTCAACTATGTTAAGGGCTATGCTCGCCTAAATCAATACATGGACAGACATATGCAACCAGCCTCTCGCCAAAAAATCTTGAGACAACTCGACAGATTCAGACCGAAATTCCGAGAGCGCATGCAGACTTTGACTGACGTCGAACTTGTCCTGGTTGAGATGTGGTTTGAGAGGAGCCTGATGGAGTATGACCGGGTGTTCGCAAGCATGGCCGTACCTGCATGCTGCTGGAGGAGAACCGGTGAGATATTTAGGGGAAACAAGGAAATGGCACAACTGATAAACGTTCCTGTCGAAAAGCTCAAAGACGTAAGCTTTGGGCGGTATGCTACGCGACCAGAAACGCAGCTAACCAACATGGGCACAGGGAAAGTTGGCTATTCACGAGATCATCGTCGAGGATCATCTCGTTAGCTACTGGGAAAATTTTGGTGCTATCGCCTTCGACAACACGCAGAAAGCGATGTTGACTAGCTGCTCTTTGAAGAGCCCAGATCTCAAATCCACAACTTCCGAGATCCACTGCTGTTTCTCGTTCACAATACGGCGAGATACGCACAACATGTGAGTGCTCCGCGTTGACAACCGTGGATGTTTTTAACAATACGGATAGTCCCTCGTTGATAGTCGGCAATTTCTTGCCTATGAAACCGAACAAGGTGTAGTCGATCTCGGTCCACTATCCATATGTACGATGAGAAGCGCCATCGGCTTACGAGTCTACGTAAAACATATACTATCTACCATGCTCACGGCAAGCTCGGTGGCTTTCAGAAATGGCATCCATTCGTAAATTCCAGAAATTTTCTCCACATGAAAGTAAGGCCCATCTTGCTATTCGAATTCCCGTCTCTCAGGTTGAATCCCGTCTTGAAACTTCAGTATCTGCTAGGATTAATTCACTATTCAAATTTCCTGTATCTCGTGATTGTGACGCCTCGTTCGGCGAGTTCCGGTGCCGCCTCACCTTATCCCCTTCCACTGAATGTGACTGTTTGATTATATAGCTGCTGCACTCATATTCTGGCGGATGGCACTTATTTCACGAAGAACCGACAGGAACAGCAGATTGACTGCCATCCTTGGTCTGTGAATAGCCTTTCAATAATGCGGAAGAAAAGCTAACTACCGGTCACAGCTTTCGCGACAGACCTGGATGGATGTCTCCGTTCAAACAACCTCTCAACGTCAGTTGTTGCCGATCTTTACAAACAGATTGATCGAATATCTTTGCTTCATAGTGCAGACGCTGCGAGTAGATACCGTGACTTGGATGAGCAGGGAACGAAGCTGTGGAACCTCGCCTCAAGGCTCAAGAGAGATGGCTCGATCAGTATAGAACTAGGCTGTCTAGGTGGGCCGCCTATGAGTCACTCTGATAAGGAACTCACTAACGGGCGAAGTACGAGTTTTCGCCTGCCTGCTACTCGACAGTGCTCAAAGGTGCACTCATGGTTCTGGAACAAGTGAGGCTATTTGTGGCAAGGTCGGTGGTCTGTGGGAGCCTAACGTTGAGTCTAGATAACGTACGAGTCCTAAAGTCGACGCTGAGAACCTCTAAGCACTGCCTTGGTCTGCCACCACTCCTAGCTGCTGCCATTAATCAGTTCACTGACAGTAAAACAGATGAGCGACAAATTTCGTTGGCCGAAAGAGTAATCGAAAAGGCGGCTTTCTACCACGACAGGCTTACAGGAGCCGGAGATCACAATGTAGCACATGCGCTCCAAGTTGATCTTTTGTCGAAGGAATACTACAGGGTAAGAATGGCTTTGGTACGCTGTCTTCTTCATTCAAGAATTCCCTGTTTGCTAGAACTCCCATTTTCTGACTAGGCAAAAGGCATGGAAACAAGATCGTCTGGACCTTGCCGAGATCATGCTCACCAAACTAGGCACCGGCATGAAGGAACTTGACCCTTCGCCCGCCGAACAGCTTGCGGACCTATTCTTCGAGATCGGTAGCGACCAAGCAACGAAGTCCCAATATTCCGAGGCTATACGCTGGCTCGAGAGAGCACATGATGTCCTTGCCAGTCAGAGAGTAGAGCAACTGAGCAGTGATGCTGGAGAGCTCCAGCTCAGTATTATGCATGGCACGGTAAAAGCTTTCATGAAAACAGGCGGCGATAGCAACAATAGGAGAGCTTGGAACATCGTCGGCGAATTGGAGGCCATGTGTGGTGATAGGTTAGCAGTTCTGTTGCTGAAGCTTGATCTCTATGACATGGATCCAACGTCTTCACCGCACGAATATTGTGATGTACTCGATAAAATCGTGCGTTCAGTACACCTTACAGACTCGAACGTTAAGACGATATTACATCAAGTACATAAGCTTAGACTACGGAACGCACGGTTGGCACATATCTTGCTCTCCACACTTATATCAGAGAGGCTACTTGGCGCAGAGGAGACTGCGTGGTTAGAGAAGGCGTTGGTCACCGTTATCTGGAACTGTACAACATCGACAGACCTTACCGATGCCCTGGAGTTGCTGAGCATGGTTATTGATACAGTAGCTGCTAATCTAAGCAAACATATCGGTCCTTCTGCCACACATGCGGCACATATTGTACGTGGACTTTCTAGGACTATGCAACACCTATGATATCGTGCATGTATACTAAAGGTGCAGGTAGCTTCTGTGGAAACGCATAGAGAAAAGCTTCAATGAAGAGCAATATGTCATATCCGAAGCTTGGTGCCGGCTCTCACTGCATACACTGTTTAGCAATACTGGTGGAAACAACACTGGGAAATTGCAGCGGTAAGCTAATACAATCATTTCTAAAGCATTCAGAATCTGATAGTAAGGCAGCAAGCTGATGTGCTCTGCTCTTGCCATGTCAGATCCGGGAAAAGCTCGTGAAGTCTATGGTCAAATGTCAGAATCAAACAAAGAGCACTCTTCAACCAAGTACCTACTGTACAAAGCGGCATTGAGCTGCCAAGATAGAGATCTTGGTGCGCCTCCTGTTCCTCTCGGCTGGCAGCTGCTAGGCTAATTTACAAAGTTACGGAGTGTTTAGACACCATTTGCGTTGCTTCTACTGTAGATGCAACTCTACTTTATGCATGTGTCTTGGAGGCACAGCGTATAGGAGATCATGTACAGACAATAGCGTCCTTGCAGCGTATACTTAAAAAATATGACTATGGTGCTCCTAATGGTGTTCATGTGCCGGCTCTTCTACGGTATACCCCTTATATCACCATCGAGGAGTCATTTGCTTACTCTTGAAGTTGCACCGCTCGTCTCCTCATTAATGAGCTAGACAATCGTGACTCACAGAAAGAGGATACCGTCAACGAGATCTGCAAGCTCTTTGAGGGAGGTATGTATTGAGGGTTCGCCATGTTGCAGTCAGTTGACTCTCGAAAGCTGCCGTACAGGTCAGAATCTCCCGACGAGACTCGAAAGACGACCTTTTCTCACTAGCTGAGCTCGACTGGTTCTCCAGGAACAGCTATAATTTGGCTCTCAAATTCTGCACAACCTGGAGCCCACCACAAACATTGCGCTTAGTGCAAGCTTGCTTGAAGGTTCTTTGCTTTCATTACCGGTGGAAGTCTAGGACTGAAATTTCCATAGTTCATTGACCTATACCCGTCTGGAATCGATGCGAGCATCATCGAAGACTTATCACTCCGCAGTTTGTTCTGTGAATTTCTCAGTAGCTCGTTACTCATCGTGATGGCGCGAGGCGAGGATGTTATAGAGGACCAGGTTCCTATACTCCAAACCAGCATACATGGCCAAGCTGATATTAATAGCTGCAAGGTTATCTTGGTGTTCGCAAGGCTGCCAGCAAATTTCGAACGCCTTTACATCAGCAGCTTAATAGGTTAGAACGAGGTGCGAAAAGCGACCTTATGCGCAAATACTTCAACATCCTTGCATTCGACTTCGAGGCGGCAGCTAGACTCAAGTCATGGGCAAGCTTCGAACAGATCATCAAGGTACCTTGGTCCTTCCTTTCTCTGCACCGCAGGTGACTGACAAGGGCCTCTTTTCAAGGAATGCCATGAATGCGAGGATCCAAGTATCTATGGGGTTCTGGCTGACATGGTGCTGTCATCTGAAGCACCCAGTGAAAGTAGGTAGTCAGTCCGTAGCAGCTTGTTACCAACTACTAACATCGAATAGCCAAAATTACAACATTGCAGGTCCGTAGCACAGAGCCCCGCGTTGACGAATGCAAATAACTGAGATCTTACAGCAAATCACCAACCTTACCTGGCGCCTTAACAACAACGACCTCGCACAGCTTTCAAGGTGGATTCGCTGTCTTTTCTCACTAGCCACAACGTCCAAGATCCAAATAGCAGAGCATCTTCTCGATCAAGTCGTCACTATCGCCGGAAACGCCAAGACAGTCTGTAAACCCCCTTTCTTACTCTTCAAGCCCTGCATAACATATACACTAACCTGCTCAACAACCAATAGAAATCAACAGCATACCCGCCAGAAGAAATTGCATGGCTCGCAACAACAGCTTACAACCACGCTGTGGACTTCTATTGCTCGTCACAGGACGAAACATGCAGGCGGTGGGCGGGGAAGGCGCTAGGAATTGCGAATCTGAGCGACGACGGAGGGACATTATACAAGTTGCTACAGGAGAAGTATGCGGGATTGACGTGGGATCAGTGAGCTGACGCCCAGAGAGTGATTGAGGCAGGAGCAGTGGCTCAGTTTCCTGCTTTTCGGACCCCTGAGGTGCAAACACAAAACTTGGATAGGCGAAAAGCAGCTCTCATAACTCTCTTTAGAAAACTTGTTCATGCTTATGTTCGAAAGTACATCGGGATCACTAACTCTCTAGGTTGAATCCCTCTACCGCGCTTCCACAGCAAATATTCCTTAGCTAGCCTTCATCGTATTGACGTAATACCTGGCGTGTGCTGACTTGAGCACATACGCCTGTGGACCTGAAGTGAATATGATCAAGCTACTAGCCGCTGGAAATATCTACTACTATCACAACTACAGCCCGAGACGTTTGTCCTGCTTGCCTCGAACTTCTGCCGCATGGTACTGATAGAACTAAGAGCATTTTTTAAAAGTCACATCGTGCTACCGTCATTGCATGAAGCCACAAAGAGTTTTTGAACATTTCTGTGGTGTCGATCACTAAAAATAATTGACTATCCAGCTGGACAACCCCTGTGTAGAAACTAGACTAGTGCTCACGCACCGAGACCGTTGAGACCATCCAAGGCCAGGTGGAGGATTATTGAAGTGGAGACTCATGAAAGCCGATGCTCTCAAACCTGCTCCGATTCCAGAAAATCATTTAAATAATTGAGTCGATGAAGAGATGCGGAAGCAGCGCTTTGTCCAGCGGATGCTCTTTCTACTTCTGCCTCCACGAGGGCAGTCAACCCTCGTCAATACATCGAACATTCGCAAGAATCATGCGATTTTGATGGTATGATGTTCGAAAGAGGCTGTGTCTTCACTCTGCGGGAGGACTCTCTGTTATAAACACCCGATGTAGCAAGCCGAGAAATAATGATGAGCTCATGGCACGTTTGTGACAACGTTGGATTGATGGGGAGGTAATGATTGAAGAATCTTTTCTTATACTCTTCATAAGGATACAATAACCCCCCAACCCCCACCTACTGTTATACTTTAAACAAGATTACGCGTGACAAATATGGAACAGAAGCATAGTTGGTCCTCTTCGGATCTTGACGATGTATCAACGGCGCATATATCAAAAAAAGCGAACAAAGGCAGCGGGATATAGAAGCCGACGAAATGATGAGACAAGACGTAAAGCATAAGAGTGGCAGGAATATTAAATGCGTAAAAGGTGAGGCCTCAGTAAAAGATATGGACAGTAAAGGAAAGGGATTCATTAGTAGTGTGATTATCCATTTGAGAAACTCATACAGGCCAGGAATGAGCACAGATTGAAGTGGATATGAAGTGGGTATACAGCTTAACCAACGATGACGACAGGAGTGATCAAGCCAAAAATGGCTGGTAGTCTTCGAATGATACACCCAGATGTGTTTTGGGTTTCATCTGGTTTTGGATGGCAGGATACTTATGAGAGCAAAGTTAGATAATAATCGCCCTGGCAACAGCCATAATGAATCCTCTCAACTTACTTGTAGCCACTATCCAGACGGTCTCATCAATGCCGAATCATGTTCCTTCCTGCTCTCGTATATGTAAATTGATATTTCCCTCAATCTTCGGTCCGACCGCCTTCAATTCGACGCCCTAAGCGCCCCGCTAGCGCTCTTTCGAATAATATTGTCTATACCGTTTGGCGTGACTGAGACCTTTCCACTTTGTTAACCTTAGATGCCATTGATGCGTTTCTACCCTAGCTCATCTAACCATCTCCTAAGGTCTTTGGGGACAATGTACTTTCTTTGGCTCCTCCAGTCACATCCGTAGAATCTCCGGACTTGTTCAATACGGCAAGCCTTTCATCGATCATTGTAGCCAGATATGCATCCAGTAGATCGCCAGGTATCATCTCGTTTTCGGGCCCCAACTTAGTCGTACTCTGACTGATCGCACCAATCGTGAGCTTCATTTCACGTGCTAGCTCTTCTGCTGTATCTCGCTTCAGGATCTCCGATGATGAGTTGATCTTCTTCCGATATTCTCGCAGGGATTTGCAGATTTGCTCCGCCGCCATGTTCAAATCAGTGAGATTGCTGGTGCTCTTCCTACGGTGCCGTCCATCTAGTGAAGAGCGTCTAGATTTGATGCTTGCGGCAGGTTTTTGGGGGCTTGGAGGAGTGGAGGAGTGGTGTTGCGAGAGTTCATGATTAAACACCTCCGTTGCCGAGGATAATGAGGGCGAATTGTGTGCACTGGCTGACACAGCCGGGGTAGTCACTTTGCGTGTGTTGGCTAAGGTGTATCTCGAGGTTTTCTTTTTGGTCTGGGTTGGAGGATGACTTCGTGATGGCGTTTGTGGATCACCATCGGTTTCGAGGCATTTCTGGAAGTCTTGAATCTCGGATTTGGACAGGATTCTTCTTAGAGGGTTCGACAATGCTGACGTGCGTGATTTTAGAAGTTCGGTTGTACTCTCGCCTTTGACAATCTCGTAAGGCCCTGCTAAAAAGCGGGATCCAACAGTCAGATCCCAAATCATTATGGTACCGTCTGAACCTGTGCTAATCAAGAAACCTTCCGAATCTCCACTCCCACTACGCTTTTGAACAAAAGCAACATCAGTCACCACCATTTGGCCATAGTCCCTGACGAGGACTGACCCGTTGTCATACTCATACACACAGATTGATTTGTCTGTGGACGAAACGCCCATGAGTACTAGTGCTGGGCCAGAATATTTCTCAAATTTCTGTATTGACAGAGAGTTAATGACCAGCGAATCGCTGCTCGTGTAATCTAATGCTTTGAAGCTTTGAAGAAGCCGTCCTGTGGAAAGGTCAAATTTGTGTATCTGCCGATCGAGGGTTGAGATGACGAGGACGTTTGACTCAGGCAAGGCCGAGCAGGCAACGGGACTAGCTTTGAGAGTTATGACACGTATTGGTATGAAAGCTACTTTTTGCGCTAACCCTGTGGCTAACGTTCGCATTATAACGGTTCGATCCGAGGACGAGGAGAGAAGAGTGGCTCCATTATTTAAAAACATGACATTGCACACACTGGCTGTATGATCATCCAGTGTTTGCTGGATAGTTAGGTTATCCCCAGTCTTTCGAAAGAGTTGAAGCGTCCGATCCCGTCCACAGCTTACGACAAGTGTATCGTTCACATCTCGTCGAGTCAACGCAATATCGTGTATGTCACCATTGTGCGCTCTCAGAGCCGTAATGTTTCTACCGGTGCGATCGATAAGCCGCAAGGTTCCATTTTTGTCTCCAGAAACCAAAAAATCGTCAGACTCGGATGCTCTTACCACCCTAAGCTCATTCAAACCACCCTCTTCGGCATCGTCTGTTTGGTCAATTGTGACTTGTAGCTTGCCTTTGCAAGTACCATCCAAAAGCCAGAAGATCACGGTCCCTTGGACAGACCACGTGAAGAAATCGGCTTCACGATCGTTAGGCTGGTGCATAGTACTGACTCCGAGCACAGAGCTATCATGGGCGGGCATTCGCTTCCCTGTGTCGACAGTGTTTCTACCATCAATGTTTCTGGCATATTCGATACCAATAATGTGACTAGAATCAACTGTAACAATGTGGCCGCGCACAGATCCAACAGCTAGAATATCCGCGATTTGGCTAGAGCCTGATTCGAAATGCGAGTCCGGGCCGATTAGAGAAACGGGAAGATCTGAAGCAACCCCAATGCTAGTCACAATATTTAGGGAAAGCACCCAAAGCTTCCCCATTGTGCCCCCCATCCACAGACAACGGTTGATATTATCCACTGTAATACAGAGGATGCTGGATCCGGTCTTTGCAATTCGATCTAGTCCTTGATTTCGTCCAGTGTCGTCTAGCAAGCAAATATCGCCTTTATCGGTACATATTATTGCTTTGCAGTCAGATATAGCTACAACGCAAGTGAAAGTTGCATCCACGAGGGACCCAAGTAAGCAATTCCTTCCCGAAAATGTTCTCGGCATAGGACTCCCGTGTGCTCCATCGATATGGCTTTCAATCTCGAAGCGCTTTTTAGAGGGTGAAGCGGGCATGGTCCGCTCTAGTCTCCATACCTTAACATGGCGAGTCCCAACTGTTATTACGCTGCTGCCCATCCATGCCATGTTGTGTACGAAAGAGGTCACCTTGTTGCTGAACTGCAATTTACAAGAGCCCGATTTCGGGTTAATCGACCATAAGTAAACAAAACCATCATGCACATTGCCCAGTGAGCAAAGCCACCGTGAGTCCGGAGAGAATGCACAGGCACGGACACCAAAACTGTGTTCATTTATTGATGATAATGGAACATCCAATAGAGCATCAGGAGCCGTAGAGAATATCAGGATTCGTGGACTGTAACCTGTCTGTACTCGTCAGCTGCAAAGGTCAAACACGAGATCGCTTCAAATATGGAGGGTCTTCGGGATACAAAATATTACTATATTATAGTTACAAACCAGGTAGATCACGAGCTCACCACGATGAATGGGGGAAAATGGGAGGGCTCTGTCGATTTTATTGACATTAGAGTAAAATGGTGGTTGGTTACAAAAGCAAAGGGAAAAAGCAATATGGGTGGCGAGCAGACGATGATATCTAGAGAATGACTTGTAGCACGGCATCTAAATCACCTCCTTACCTCTCCTACCGCCAATAGCTTCCCCCCCGGACTTAATGACACGCAGCTTACATCTCTGGTCCGTTTGTTTGCCTTGCCTCGGCCAGCAGACTCTGTGGAAGAACTCCCCATTGCGAAAATCCCCGGTGCTTGTCCGTGACCACCATCTCTGAGAGAGGATGCTAACCGATTGCGAGGGTCCGGCACTCCCTGCGCGGCCGAAGAATTGTAGAAGGAGGGAATCGCGTTGACTGGCCATACATCGGGTCTAGCACGAAAGAACCGTTGAGTTACGTTCAGTTTCTCGTCTAGCTGACTTAATACCACCGCGGAACCTGCACATACTACAAAAGAATGAGATTCGTGGACAAAGTCGAATGCGTTTGCTGAACTAGTAGTGGTGCCGATAACGGTTTTGAGCAAGAGACTGAGACCGCTATCTTCTGGGGCGGATTTTCCGGCTGTCTGCATTGGAGTGAACCTATTCTTAGGAGTGAGCCTGAAGCTTCCAGTATTACTAGGGCCGCTCATCCTGGACTTGACGGGTCCCTGGTCGATCCTGCATCGAGAACTCTATAGATTGGGGCTGGCGAAAATCTTTGAGCGCTATTGGAGATCGGGCGCATTGTCAGTCAAGCTCGTGGAGCCAGAGATTGCGGATCCTTACTGATACTGAATTAATTGTGTGTCCATGTTTTGATATGAGAGGGAAATTCAAGTGAACTTGAAAAGACCGAGGGACTTCCCAGCCAAAAAAACCGTGACCACTTAGCGAGATATCATAGGTACCTTATCAAATCTCTGGGTGTCACTGGTGTCTTCCTTGTTACCCAACATGCCGTCACTTGATATTGTCTTCAGCTACATCTAGATCATCAGCAGTATTCAGGTAATTTGTATGAGTCACCATGAGTACTGCTAAAACAGGACGTGAGGTATCGTGCTAAAAGGTCTCACTTATTTTGAAAGGGCGCCAGGGCGCTCAGCTCTTAGAGTACCCGGAGATCTTCACAATTCAAGCACGTTTATTTGCGACAGTACTCTACTCCACGAATTTCACGACTGCTTCCCAAAAGCTTTACTTCTCTAGACTTGAAAGAGCTCGTATACAGCCATCGACTAGGGCGCTCATCGCTCTCCAACCCAAAAAACCCGCAAAACTAAACAGACTACATCCAATGATGAACGCTTGAAGGTTTCTTCTCTCGATGCCCGGCTGCTTCACACCGGTTTTTGTAGCATCCTCTATCTGAGTTCGCTTGGAAAGATCTGGGATGTATTTGAAATCGAACGTAGTCTCCTTTCCAAGACCATTCTTGCTTTCGATAATGACGGACCAAAACATTCTACGCAACGCCTGAAGGATCTATTAATACATTTCGCCATCTGGAAGATATGACACTCACAGCGATCTTCCTTTTGTCCAGATACGGGATTGCTCTGTAAGTGTAGCAAATTGCCATAAAAAACAGACACTGTCCGGCCATCAGAGCCCAATAATATATCCCCGGTCTTCCAAGACCGAGACGATCGCACAGTGAATTTCCGTTCAACCAGCGGCTGTTAACTTCGAGGAACGACTTTGATGCATAACTGGGCGGCTGTGCTTCTAGGGATTTGATGATATTATTGGCAAGAATTTTTGATGTTTCCGAGGGGTCAATTTCGTTAAGCAACAGTGATTCCATAACGGTTTTCGCTCTTTCTGGTGTCTCAAAATACTCTGTTGGCGTGCCAGTGAGGTATCCAATATACCGGAATAACGCAATGTAGTCGACGATTTCTTGGTTTCTGAGTCAGCAGTAATGTCAGTCATGAGTCCGATCAGTAAAGGCCAAGTCCCATAGCGCTTATAGACCTTGAATCCAGGCCATGCACTCCAAATGAGTAAACTAGTAACTATCCATACCTCATCCATATACCTTGACGCGGAAGGCTCAACCAGATCAATGTGGCCGAGAATGTACCAATCGTTGCTATGCAATCTAAATCGTTTATGGGAATCCCAAACTTCTTCACGTTATAGTAGTCCGGTCGCTGCATGGCAAGCTTCATGATCCTTTGACGAACAGCAGCATGCAGCAAGCGAACCCTGATGGAAGAAGCATAACCATCACCACCAGGTTGTATGGATTGAAGCGACTGAGTGCATTGTAATATATGTTGAGTGGTTTCAAAAAGTCGTTTCCTTGCCACTTTGGTAGAGAAGCCGCCTGTCCGTGATAGAACTTCAACAACCCTCGTTGCACCCATACCGCCTAGTAATGACTGAAAGGCAAGACCTGTGAGAGCAGGGCCGCCATATCTGTAAAAGCAGTCTTGTCCTCTTGCAATTTGTTCCCAGCACACCCATGGGGGTGCAGCATTCACTTCTGTCCACAGTTGCCCCAACACCTCATCAGTCGCAGCATTCTCTCGAAGAAGAGCGTAAAGGTCTCTCTTGAAGTCTTCCCTTTTAGGCACAGTGCTACCGTTTCCTGCCTCCGCATGCTGTGCAGCCTTCGAGTGCACGGCTGAACCCGACGGTGGGGAAATTACATTTAGCCTGTTCAAAGCCCGTTCTCCTAATATGTCGTAAGAACACTTCATGGGAGCCATCTGCTCTGAGGTTAGATGAGCTTCTGTCCATTGGAAAGTGTAGTCCCAGCACGTCCGAGTATCTTGGTCTTGTAATCGAAACGGATTAGGCCAAGCCATTAGTAGGATTAATACAGCCGAAGTGTTCAGAGAGCAATAGAGGACCGGAAAAAGTAGGAATTATCGGATGGGTTGGAGACGAAAAGAAAATATAGCGTTATTGAGATGAAAGGTAATTCAGTGTTCAGTGCATCCCGCAACTCGTTACGGAGTTATCTACGTCGTCATTGCTCACAAAGTCGCCAAACAGCCTCTCATCGAGACTTCAAGGCGGAGAAATTTGTCTACACATCGCTATTAAAGGTGTAATAATAGGAATGAAGTCTGAGAATGTCCGCTCATCTAATACCTGAGAAAAAGGTACCCTACCTAAGGTAGATTTGAACCTCATCATATTAGGCTAAACTTTCCTTGCTCAATCCCTCATGCGAGCGCGGAAAAACTATAATCCGCGGAGATTTGCCCCCTGCAAGAACTTCATATCCCAACACAACAAAGGTCAGTACTGTAGTTCTTTCTACGCTCATGCTGGTCAGCCATGTCATGTTCATCATGTGCCACTTTCTCGCTGCGAAGCTTTCTAAAGGCTTTGATCAAGGTTGAGCTTCGGGCTACTCGACCAGTCTATCCTTCAAACGGGTTCACAGTATCAAGACGTCAAATACACAACAGCTCAGTATCTAGCACACAATTATCTCCCCAAGAAGTCCAGGATCATTTCCTTCTGGAACAGGCTAGTTCGACAAACCTCAATGACACATTCCTGCCCCTCGATGAAGACGTTAAAGCCAGGACCTCACAAGAGAAGGCCGTCGATGCAAGACCATGGAGACTACAGCATTCTAGCATGTTCAAATCAGCGGAGAGAACCATCCATAGCCCAGATATCTATGGGCAGGAGCGTTCATTGGGGCCTGTATCAGTATTGTTGGGTCACCCAGAGCCACAGACATGGCCGTCTGAGGAAAAATCATCTGCCATTGAAACCAAGTGGCAACAGTCTTTTGCAACAGAGCTCACCGGCAGTAACCAAAACCTCAGTATCCCAAGCCCAGCCAGTATGAGTACAGTATTAATATCTCAGTCCGCCCGTGGGTTTTCAGAGAAAGACTATCCTACTGTGAAGCACGGTGTGAATGGCACACCTCAACCGTCATCAAAGTATGGCATGGAGGCAAAGTCCAAAAATCGTGATGGAAAGTGGGACCCCAGCGGCAACATTTCTCCCTCCGGAAAGAGTGTGGGGCTTTCCTCGAGTACAGGACGTCCGAGAGCTTTGGGGAGCACTCAAACCCGTGGCTTAAGCGAATACCGTCAGCGCGAACCCTGGCAGGTTCAGAAGAGCGCTTTAAAGGCGAAGTTTGGCCTCATAGGTTGGTCTCCGCGAAAGCGCCTCTCGCCTGATGCTATCGAGGGCATCCGCGATCTCCATGCTCAATACCCCGACAAGTACACGACGCCAATACTGGCCGAGCAATTTCAAGTCTCGTCAGAAGCGGTGCGGAGGATTTTGAAAAGCAAATGGAGAGCTAACGAGGAAGAGGAGTCGGACCGGCGCCAGCGTTGGGATAAGCGAGGAGCAGCCATATGGAGTAAATTGGTGGAGACCGGGGTCAAGCCTCCCAAAAAATGGAGGGAAATGGGCGTAGGTAGGGGTAGGAATCATCTCAAAGTAAGACGAAGTGGAGAGTCAGGAGCTAGTGCGTGGGACAGTGGTAATGCAGGACAGGAAGCGGGCTTGGGCACCACATTATCAGATAGGATCCTATAAACCCATTTCCTGCGCCCAGAATGTTGTATATTTGCAAATATGATTAGCCACCTATTTCTTTTGTATACTTCAAAAAAACCGAACAAACGTAGCTCTTAAACCGAGGCTTTTACAATCCTACAATTCAGTCCTACACGAAGCTGTCTGTCTCTCTTGACGACCCATCAACTACCTCGACCAGTATTGAAGAACCCAAAAACATTACCATCCGACAACATACAGTAAGATTACGGTTCGTCATCACCCAATCCCTCCTCGCCAGTCATTGAGTCAGCCAAGGGGTAGGTACTTGTCATTAATGCGCATACACCTTATGAGCTCCCATATGCGGAGAGCTGCTCCGCATCCAGTCTTAGAACAATGTCAGATATCCGAGTCTCTGTGCAATGGCAGAGTTCGACAGTATTTGCCGGAGAGAGGATCGAGTGCAAGATAACCTTCAAGAATGTCTGCCAAACTCATAGCAATCGTCGGTCGCCGTCACCCAGCTCTCGGCTTCTCAGTCAGACCTCAGCTCGAGAGCGGTGGAAGGAGACCTTGCCGCTACAACCCAAGCCTAACGATAGTTTTATCGGCTCGTCACCGAACCTAAGTATGCCTCGAACGAAGCTCCGAACGCACAAGCCTGCAGCGTCCCTCAGTGGGCCCCCAAGCATGAAACCAGGACCTGGAGTCGTTGTTCAGGGTAGGACAACGAACGGCATACAACCACCGAGTTACATGCACAGGAAATCAGTGTCTATCATTTCACTTGCTGGGGACGTATCCAAGGGGAACGAAGTACACCGCGCTCAAAGTAACTCTTTGAGACGACCTGGGCGGGGTCATACCCGCGCTGCAAGCTTGCAAGTACTGCCCAGGAGGACTGGGCATATCACCCCTGGCCCATTGTCAGGCGAGGCATCCTTCGTTCATCTCTTGTTCTACGCTAATGGCTTTATAGCATCTGCTAACGATCGCGCCACCACGATGCCGTCTCCTTTCTTTAGGTCATCAACATCTTTTGCGGAGCAAGGCTCAGGGTCGGAGGCTGAACATTATGTGAAAACACAGCGAAACTCGGCTGCGGGATCTGTAGTGCCAAGGCATTCCAGGAAAGCGTCAGAAACACTATCCAATTTCAGGTTCCCTCGAGTACCTGCTTCCACAGGAGAATTTTCGAGGCAGGGCTCGAATATAGAACTCGGTTGTTCGTTGGGAGAAGCAAGGGCATCGTTATCTTCTCGCCCTTTCGGGTCCAGCAATGTTCAAGAACAACTCCCACCGTCTACAGTTTTACTTTCGCCTACCAGCATGAATGGCACGCCTAGAAGTAGTGGAGATTTCTATTCGATGAGCAACAACTCCACAGAGACTTTAGCCTCGGAGTACGTTATGCAGGAGAATTCTCGTCTGTCTCCAGGAGCCGCACTTGGTCGTCAAGTTTCTCCGGCTATTTCCATGGGGAGTAATAAACCACCTGAGATTTTGATGATGGGCTACGGACAAATCACAGGCTCTTATACTCTCGATGGGTCCTTAGTCGACCAATCACCTTTCGAGGAGGTGAAGAGAAAGGGCATCATAGGCGGTCAGGGCGGCGGGGGCGTCGTTAGAAGCGATTCGGTCAAACGAGATAGTGGCTTCTTCGGTGCTTTAGGTTGGGGAAATCTTGGGGACTCTTTGGGAGGCCTCCTTGGAGGCAACGAATTGAGCAGCATCAAAGAGACGAAAAGTAGCGACAGCTCAAGATCAATACCCATACTTTCAACTCCTCAAGCCATTCTATTCGTAAACTTGCAGCTAGGGCCCGGGGAAAGTAAGACTTATTCATACAGCCATCCGCTGCCGAAAGCAATACCTCCAACGCATAAGGGTAAAGCAATAAAAGTCTCTTATAGCCTTGTCGTTGGGACACAACGAGCAGCCAAGGCTGCACAGCAGCACCATGTTCGTCACGTCGATGTCCCATTCAGAGTTTTGCCCAGTGTCAATAGTAAGTGTCCACTCAGTTCCGTCTTTGCATTTCTAACCCATGCAAGGTCGCGGTGAGATATTAAGGTATGATCTGATGTCTCCTTATGTTATGCTCCGCAACGATGCCAGTATCTCAACCGTACTTGGAAATGAGCAAGAACATGCTAGTACAGTTGCAGCTTCTGCGCATAGCAAACCCGACCCTTCCGTTCAAAGTTTCCTTTCTTACGTCGAAAATATCCTGGTCAAGCCGCGCCAGAATTCGAGTCTTGGTCTTTTGTCGCCGACAGAGAGTGGCCAAAAGTCCCTCACGACTACGGAAGAGGAAATGGATACTGTGAAAGATGCTATCGATCACGCTATACTCCAAAGCAATTCTACGCTGTCTTCAAAAAGGAGCCCTAACCGTTTTGAGATTACGAGAAGCGGCCACCGTGTAGCTGTGATCATGCTTACGCGCCCAGCCTACCGTCTTGGCGAAACCATTACCGTTGCTATTGATTTTCGACACGCCGATGTATCTTGCCATTCATTGAATGCCACGTTAGAGACATCTGAGAGTGTCGATCCTGCTATCGCGTTACGCTCAAACGCCAGTGTCCAACGGGTAACTAGGCGAATTCATGCCTCACAGTCTGAGTCCACAGTTTTTGCCACGAGGGCGGTTTTTAACCCAACAATTCCCGCTAATGTCACTCCTGGCTTCATTACATCGGGAGTCACCCTTGAATGGAAACTACGCTTTGAATTTGTCACGAGTCAGACAAGTGATGGTGCAGATCTACATGATAATCTCGATGATCTTATGGAAGAAATCGCACGGGACGATCGAGGAATAGTCATGGCTGCCGTGCAAGGACTGCCTTGCGAGACATTTGATGTCACTGTACCTTTACGAATCTATGGAGCAACGGCAGGGTTTGGAGAAAAAAATGAAACCGGGGAAATTCCAATATAATTTTGTTCAATCGCTCGGTTGTGGCATAGAACTTATCAAGCCTGCCTTTGTCATCATCCTCTATAGACTCTGTATATATCTTAAACGACTAGAGTATCTACGTTTTTAGCATATCGCAGACCTCGGAGTTTATCAAATCCCGGGGTAGAGTATTCAGATGGCTTCGAAGGCCTTATACTCCGTAAAACAACCCTAAACTATCATAACTTGCAAGTGAACCGGCCATTCCGTTCCCGTCGCATTGCCTTGTTAGTCCCATTTCCCACTCTCCGTGTTGCGAACTGACACAATAGAGTTCCTTCAATCACTAATTTAAAGCCTTCCCGCAACTTGAGCGAAAATCGAAATTTTGTTACCGGGCCACCCATATTTGTGTCAACAGATCTGCGATCCAGCATATTGTGCGCCGTCAAGCAATTTGACCACAGGCCATTGATCACGTCCTCATATTTGGTAAGGTTTATCACGAAACACTTTCATCACTCGGCTAACGCGTAGAATACAAGAGGACCTTCCATCTGGCCTCCAACTACGTAACGCTTCGCTAGCATGGCTTCCTTCATCACCACTATGTTTGTTGCCCCACCTTTGACAGATTTCTCGCCCAAACCCTTCACCTACATCTGTCCACACATGAGTCGAAAACCATCATGCCCTAACTTCCTTCACGAGTCAATGATGGCAGAGTTTCATTCGTCACAATCTGATGACATAAGGCCATTAAACTTACAATGTGAATCAACTAGAAACGCGAGGACAAGAAGCCAGTTCAAACCGAGGAATGCAAACAAAGGCACAAGCAGCTATCAGCTCCGTCAATTTGCAGAGGCAACTCTGGGAAGTGGCAGCCTCCGGAAAGCTGTTAAACTACCAGATGGAGAGGACCTGAACGAATGGCTAGCCGTGAATGGTGGGTTGGACTCTCTTGATTCGATGCTCTACGCTTTACCAGCGATGTTCGTTACCACTGAACGTCACTTATAGTCGTGGACTTCTACAACCAAATCAACTTGTTATACGGGTCAATAACTGAGTTTTGCTCTCCTCAATCATGTCCAGAAATGAAAGCTACGGATGAGTGAGCCCGAGTACTCGTTCTCTGCCGCACTCGACCCCTAATACTTTCCAGATTCGAGTATTTATGGCAGGACACAGAGAACTTCAAGCGACCAACAAAGATGCCTGCTCCAGAGTATATTGAGCATCTTATGGCGTGGGTTCAGAGCAATGTCGACAACGAGTCGATGTTCCCTAGCAGAATTGGTGCGACCTTTGAAACAGGCCAACGATAGGGCTAGCTAATAACGGCTTCCAGGTGTTCCATTTCCCAAATTGTTTCCCGCCCTCATTCGCCAGCTTTTCAAGCGCCTTTACAGGGTATATGCTCATATCTACTGTCACCATTATCCAGTCGTTGTACAGCTGGGGCTCGAACCTCATCTCAATACTAGCTTCAAACACTACGTCCTGTTTATTGATGAGCACGGTTTGGCTAGCGGTAAAGATTTCTGGGGACCATTGGGAGACTTGGTTGACAGTATGCTAAGGAGTGATTGAAGGATTGATCCATGAGAAATGCATATCATGAGGCATCCAGGTTGTTGGGAGAAGAGGAACACCTATTGAAATTACAAGATTGTTGAAAGGAGGGTATTGAATGAGATCATTAGCGACACTGCCATTGTCTAGCAAATAGACATGAGGGACGATTATCTTGTACATTAGACTTTCAGCTTGCTTGTCATTTATGAATGAAATACGTCAAGATCAGTGCCTCATCAGCATCACTGTGTATATAACGTTAGTGAAGGATACTCAGTTTGTCAATACCACAAACGAGCGACTACCAAATCGCAGTGCTACGTAAGGTAGGTACACAATCTCAAGATCCAGATTAGGTAAGTGCAACTGCCAGGGGGAAGCAGGGTTAGCCGAAAACCTTACTCCAACCACTGTTCGTACGAAAGGTCTTGCGTTGTATCGTTGGACTGTCGGCCTGCGCATAACAGTCATGTTATCGAGACAAATCAAGACCGCCGCACTGCGGTCTGCTACTCCGCGCAACAACTGTGTCATTAATGCAATTGCATCTCCGCTAATAAGGACCTACGCTCAAGTGGCCCCCAGCCAGACTGCTTCAGCGCCGGATTCAAAGCCTCCCGTTGCTCTCTTTGGCCTTGACGGAACCTATGCGAGTGCATTAGTACGTTCAAAAACTTTGTTCTCCCTGCTTCAGGGAATTACGCTGGATGTGCATGCAAGATGGGGGCTAATCGCAATGTCAAAAAAGTATACTGCTGCAGCCAAAACCTCGGCCCTCGACAGCACTTCCAAAGCCTTAGCCGCTCTTTCCGAAGTGTTCAAGAAGGATGCTAAGCTTCCGATTATCCTGACGGCACCAACCCTGACGCCAGGCGACAAGTCTCAAATTGTTCAGGAGCTACAGAGGCATATGGGTGGGGTTGACAAGGCGGACACTGTCAAAAATTTCCTGAAGACACTTGCCGAAAATAACAGACTCGGAATACTGCAGGGTGTCTGTGAGAAGTTCGCGACGCTGATGGGAGCTGCAAGGGGAGAGGTGGACTTGACTGTCACGAGTGCTCAGGCGAGCCGATGATGCCCGGGACTTGAGGAACCGTTCTGACTAAATATTAGAGACTCGACACCAAGATGCTGCAACGACTGGAGGCTGCAGTGGCCAAATCGGAGTACAGTCAGGGGAAGAAGTTGAAGGTTGTGCAGAAGGTTCGAAAATCTGGACTTGGGCCTGGAGCTTTTTCATGCTGACAATGAGCTAGGTTAACCCTGATATCATGGGCGGCTTGATTGTTGAGATTGGGGACCGAACAATCGACCTCAGTGTCTCTTCAAAGATTGCGAAAATGAATAAGCTACTGACTGATACATTATAAGTCTGTATATCGATAGAACGAGCAATCTCAATGGGTTCTGTCAGTTTGGGAGCAACGTGACAAGCATCAAGTGCCTCAAGAAGTATTTGCGCTCCTCTTTGGCCATCTCTTTCTATCCTTGATACATATCAGTGATATAGGACAGGCAGCGTTAGACTCGGCAATGTGAAACCTGTCCCATCAAATTCTGAAGTTGCTAAAAGCTCTAACCGCAAACCTTAGATCGTAGTTGCTTTACAAAGTCGGTTACTGTCCAACAGTTGGTTTGGATACATCGACTCTGGTCAAGTAAACTCTACAGACCGTGAACTCGATGTTGCCCACAAAGTCATGGACAGAGAGGGAAAGCGTGCGGTTAGGCCAAGGGGCGAAGCCAGCAAGGGTCGAGCTTACTTGACCGGTCCTATATTGCTTCTCGACTGGGCTGTCCTCAGTCCTAACTTCGCCAAGAGTTTATGCGGCTACTTCAAAGTTGCTTGACCCGAAGTGTCAAAATTGTTCCTCTCTTCTCTGTTATATCATCTGATTGTGTTCCCAACTCGTTTCAAGTCACTACCTACCTGGTAACTGACAATCGTACCGAAGCCGGACTGGTACTCATTCAAAATCGCAACCTAAGAACGTCAATCCTATACTTACAAGCTTCGGCGGCACTGCCCGCTCTGACGGCGAATCAGGAACTGGAAGTATCGGTCAACAAGCTTATATCGCCTCCGCTATTGATCTCTCAGGGCGATATAACCACCAAAACTCTCATCTAAGCGTTCTCGGGGGCTCAATTTCAAGTCTAATAGCATTCTTGCAGCATATGAAGGCGTTCACACGCCTGGGAGACCTGGGAGTCGGATCTCTATAGCTTTGCTCAGGGCGGTTTCTAGTGAGTAATACACTCGAGCGAGATCTTGGGTTCGATGTTTGATCAAGTGTATGTTCACTAGAAACTCCCCTAAGTGAGGGCTCAAGAATTCGAAATATCGCCATCTCCGAACGCTTGGACGTTGAATAATCATTATGGTCAGATACATACCGTTCGCAGAGTCCGAGAAAGTGGTGAAGAAATTAGTTACACAGCCAATGAGAGTACAACAGCTGAAGTCTTTTTCACGGTTTAAGGGTTTTTAATAGTACAAAGCGGAGAAAAGCAATACCGGCCTTAACGAGAAGCTTCTTGGACACACATCTATTCGCTAGCTTCCAGATGATGGCCTGGCTCCAGCCCAGATTCGCACGCAAATCCCTCCTACAGAGTATAACCACAAGCTCGAGGGTATCTGAGCACTGGCTGTTCCTGGCTCCTTCTGAGCAGTTCGATGCGGCCTCGAAATGGTGTATGGACCTTCGACAATCAGGCATGCCTCCATGCAATACATAAATCATATTCTTGTATTACAGCAGCTTGTTTCATTCTCCATCCCTCAGCTCAGCCCCTGTATTCGCACTAACAGGCCGATGGATTCCCACTTTCCATGAGTGTATGTTCCGCTGGAGCTGCTGCACCATCTCTTTCTCCATTCTCGCTTCTCCAAGGACCTTTACAGTGAACTGCTTCTCCGCTTGCAGCAGCTGAAGGGTTTGACATACTAACCCTGCCGTCCTCAGATTATACCGCCTCCAACCGTACCATGACATCTCGAACGTTTCCAGTAGCATCTCGTCCTGGACGAAAGTCTTCAAAAGGTTGGCGACCCATAGGTCTTGCCCATTGTAAGGCTCCTGAGAAATCACTGATACCTTGATGCTCTTCAGCAAGCGTAGATGCCTTGTCGGTAGCACCACATTTTTGGGTCCTTCACTGTGACAGCTTCGAAATTTGAAGATGTTGCAACCGTAAAATATAATACTGCCTTCTTCATGCACCAGCTTCACGTTTGCAAAATTTCAAGGAACAAAGACTTGAACTTCGCTCGTTTCCACCTCGAGTCTCTGCATTTCGCCCATTCCCTGGCCCGAATAGCAATATCGCGGGTGATCCTCGGCAATTCAATTGGGGCATTTGGAGTCGTTAGCAAAAGGCGGTAGATTGCATTCCTAAGCTCCGGTGGAAGATGCAAGAATGGGAACCTCTGCTTTTTATGTTCAGCGCCATCTTTCAGAATCGGTGCTGTAGTGGAGACTATTGAGCGATGGCATTGTGAAGCTATATCACATAAAGGTGGTTGTCTAGCTAAGAAGCTCAGAGTTGGGGGAGGAATAAATATGGCATCTAACATGTTAGGATCCCCAGAGGCATTTCTAAGTAATATAGTTGTCTGACCGGGACCGTTTTCCGTAGCCTTCGACGCTCGAGGTTTTGATAATGTGGGGCACCGAGATTTGAAGGTTGAAAGTTCTCTTGCCTTTTTTCTTCAATCGCTCTTACTCGAAATATTGATCGGTTCTTTGAGCGAACCATGACGAACTAGATCAACCACAGAATGCATATAATCGTTTGTTAGTAGACTTAATACTAAAAGCTTTGCTTCAGTCATAGTAAGATCAGTTGACGAAAAGTACTTGATAGCTTTTGTTTCAACTGCAATCGATGTTTGAATAGTTCTTTTATTGACTCAAGTGCGAAGCTATAACGCTACAATAGACACTCGCTAAATATGTAGGCCTGGTTACCCACAGATTATACAATCGCCATCGAACTGTACCATCCTCAAGACAGGTCCTCAATACACGAGATTCCTTCTATTCGTATCCCCTCCTTCAGTACTTCAGGATAGCTGGCCTTTGTAGAATAGCCCCACGGAAACGAAAAACCATCGGTTTTCTCCCGATGGAAACTCTAAACCGTAGAAATGCATCGATGTCTCTAGATATAAAGACGTATGAGGGAGACTGACAATTGAATCCAGTCCTGCACAGTCTCTGACTCTCAAACGACACGTCGTTAAGTCTTGATTTCTTCTCTTTCTGAGCATTTCAACTTGTATATCTTTCATCGTAGTGAGCGCTGAATTCAAGAGTCAAACTTCTATCGAAGGTCATTCTATAGCTCATATAGTGTGTTTATTGACAAAGTCTCTTTCTCAACAGAACAGTGATTTGAACGAAATGCAGTCGAATAAGTTTTGAGAGCTTAATCGTCGAAGATCGCTGAGAGTCTCTATTGATAGAACTTCAACATTGAGATTATATAAGTCGTGTGATGAGAACGCAGTATCTTGTCTCTTGACTCGATGACTTCGATGATCGTTGTAACAGTCGCACATTGCTCGATAAAGATCATTAATAAGCGTCTTCGACTGCATGTTATTGAGTTCGTGACTTTTCTTAACTCTGATAAGAATAATCAATTGTTATCAGGTTTTCAGTTGATATCACGTGAAGATGAAAGTCTTGTCAGTTGCAATCGATGTTTCTGACATTTTTCTGAATTGATATATAGAGACTAAATCTGAGCTAGATCTGTCAAGACTTTGTCTTGACTACGTTATGATTATGACACTACTTGTACACACTGAGTTTTCATGCACTCTAATCTAGAAAGATTAGTTTTAGACAGTATTGAGTTTAGCGTGCTAAGAAAAGCACTAATATAATTAGTCATAGTTAGCGTGCGCGAAAACTCAGTGTGCGCGAAAACTTCGTAAATACGAGTAATTGTCATGTCAAGCTCAACTTGACAATGCTTGATAAACTTAAAGTGATCATGTCGAGTCAAGTCATTGAGCTTGAGTCGAGTTCTCAACTCATCATGTTACGATCCTAGCTACGCACCTTCGTTGATGACTATGTTGATGACTATGTTGGTGACTATTCTGAGAACTATCGCCGATCGCTCGCCGCTAGGGCATAGGCTTGTTTCGAAGCCAATTCTATTCAGAGTTAGCTTATGTTCTTCTGAGTCATATAGATAGCCGGCCCTTCCCTTCTAGATACTTTTCTTCCTTAGCATTTATATAATCGTTACATTACACTCATATAACTCGCTTTATGCTGGCTCCTAACATTATATAAATGCTTCTTCGTTACAGGCGAAGTGAAATAATCTGCATCGATTTCTTCGAGTGCTTCTGCTAGTAGTTCTTCAACCCTCTATCAACTTTTGTCTAGCGACTTGCGTTCGTGCAGCAACACTCACCTTCCTTCTCTCGTGAGCTGATTCAGCGAGAATAAACAAAAGATTCGAACTCGTGCGCTGATCAGCGAGTATAAACAAACGATTGAAACCATTCGACTAGGTCAAAGATCAGCGAATTAACCGTTTATTCAGATTCGCAAGGGATTCTTCGAATTTGTTGAACAATCAAACGAGGTCAGTCATAGAACTGCGTGAAGTCTCTATCTTGAGAAGCAAACTCTCAGTGAGTCTGCTTCAATGACATCGTCAATGCAATGATCTTCTCATCGCTCTACCTATCAGTGAATCGGTTCGCCTATCAGTTCACATGCAACTAGTGAGCCTGCTTCAATGACATCTATTCTCAATGCGATGGTCTACTCGCTCTCATCGCTCTACCCACCAGTGAACCTGGTCATACGTTCACGTGCAACTAGTGAGTCTGCTACAATAGCGAGCTCAAAGTTGATCTCTTCAATGAGCAAGTCGATCAGTGAGTCTGCTTCAATGACATTGTCAATGCGATGATCTATTCGCTCTCATCGTTCTACTCATCAGTGAACCGATTCGCCTACTCGTTCATGTGCAACTAGTGAGTCTGCTACAATGACACTTCGTCAATGCAATGATCTATCTTCTCATCGTTCTACCTATCAGTGAACCGATCTGTCAACTCGTTCACATGCAACTAGTGAGTCTGCTTCAATGACACTTCTACCTTGCATAGTGAGCCTGCTACAATAGGCATTTCGATTCTACACAAGGCTAAGAAAATACATTCATGTGAACATGAATCATTGAAAAGAAGAAGTAATGTTACGATTCTAGCTACGCATCTTCGTTGATGACTATGTTGATGACTATGTTGATGACTATTCTGAGAACTATCGTCGATTGCTCATCGCTAGAGCATAGACTTGTTTCGAAGTCAACTCTATTCAGAGTTAGCTTATGTTCTTCTGAGTCATATAGATAGTCGACTCTTTTCTTCTAGATACTTTTCTTTCTTAGCATTTATATACTTGTTACATTACACTCATATGACTCGCTTTATGCTGATCTCTAACACATTAAGACTTGATTCAAGTCAGAATTTTAATATTGAGTATTCAAGTTGAATCATGATGTTGATATTAAGTATTCAAGTTGAATCATGATGTTGATATCAAGTATTAACTTGAATTTTCGATTTGACTCATTAAGACATGAAGTGATTTAATAATAAAATGCGTAAACATGAATTGTATGTTGCATGCTATGATTATGTCTCTGAATTGTTGCATGATAATTGTTAGAACTCAATTTATTAGTTGAATAAATGAGATTTATAAAGATAATATGACAACGTGATATTCTAAGCAGACACAGTATGTGTATATATTATGATAAAGCTAATTATTAAGAAGCTCTTGATAACTTGAGAGAAGCAATCAACTATAAAGAGTTTGTCAAGCATTGTTAAAGATGAGACACGACATAATCTAGAATGTATAAAGTGTTACGAAGTATGTCGAGACTGAATAGAGTCTAGTCAATAAACTCTAGAAATTTTGATACGTAATTAAAAAACAATGATGTTTTGAATCAAAATCTGCTAGAACATTTCATTTATTCAAGAACTTTCAAGCAAGTCAACTTCGCTCTCTTTGTTTCGCTTTACTATAAATACAGCTCAAAACTTTTTGCTTTCTTCTGTATTCTTAGTATTCTAGTTATAATTATCTTTATTGATCAAACATTCTATTCATGCACACTTTACTGATTAGATTCTAGACATGATTTCAACATTATACTAAAAATTCATTAATCTCATGATATGAATATTAATATTTATGCAAGATACTCAATGAACAATGAAACAAGTCTAAAGAAATTTGTTTATCTGATGATCAATGACTTCAAAAGACAGAATAACATCAGAAAGTCAATAAAATCAACAAAAACATATGATCATTGAATTGCTAGAGAATCTATCACTCATTCAATAGCATTGATTCATTTGATCAATAAAATCAATGAGAACATATGATCATTGATTGCTAAAGAATCATCAAACTCTTTTTTCTTTCAAAAGTTTATTGTTATGAGTCTGTATAAATCAAATCATATGAGTGTATTTTAATAATAATAATAATAATAATAATAAATTCATACACTCTTGTGACATCGATTAGATTGACTCATGAGAAACTTTATGCTATCTGTATCGAGTGAACAAAACTCTCTGAGGTAGAAAATCACTCGCAGTCTACACGACTGCTTCACGCAGTCGAAACAGTGAGTTTTGAGACTATGTATCAAATTTGTTCGCGTTGATTGCACGTTAGAGAACGAGTGTTCTAGTCACTCTAAATTGCTTCAAGAGCTTCGTTTTCATCATCATCTTCGCTACTGCTCTGAGACTCTTCGTGATGACGACGATTATTCAATAGTTCAAGAAGTCAGCATTTTGTAGCATTCTTGATCGCAAATGCGATCAGTTCGAGCAATGCATGAGTACATGCTTCGTCATCTGATGACTTCATTCGCAGTTGCATCGCAAGCTATTCATGTCTGAAACGTTTCTAGAGTGCAGATAAACATTCAGATCTATGCATTCAATTCTGATGTGCATTATGAGAGTGCTTTCTGCTTTCTGAAGATCATCACGCATCTTTATCATCTTATTGCTCAGATGCAATCTTTGTGCTGAGGTTGCGTTGATGTCTGCGACGCGTTCTCTGTACTTTTCCCATCATTGATTTCATTGATCTTTGTGATACTGCGTTATTGCGATGCTATCGCTTGTTGAAATCGTTGTGAAGAAGAAAGTGCATCGTCTGCATCTTGACTGTATCTTCGCACCTTCTTGAATGAAAACATTCAGAAGTACTATTTTCTTGATGACGAGTGAGCAAGAAATAACGCGATTAACTTTCGTCAAATGAACATGTATTAGTTCACATGCTTGTCTGATCTCTTGCGTTCGATCGTTGACTCAACTGTGTAGCGTGATCTTGTTCTGTAGCATGTTCAGATGAACATGTAGCGAACTTGTGTATGTTTCTGCCTCTAGAGTTTCGATGTTTACTCTTTTGAATGCTTCTGCTACGTGACGCAGAGTCTGATTCTGAAGTGTTTCTAGTCTGCATTCTTTGTTTGACAGTTCATCTTTCTTGTCGCGCTGATGTCAGACTGACGCTTCGAATGTGATTTCTGATCTCACTACTGCTGAGTATACTTGCCTCGCTTTTGTGAAGATAGCTTCTCATGTGAAAACTTCAAGATGACTAAGTGTCAGCATTCTTGTGACGTGATTTGCTTTTATTTGTCGAAGATGCGCGTTTCATTGCAGTTTCATGTTCAGTTGCATCTCTAGAACTCGTACGTCTGATTTCAATTTAATAACTGAGCTTTCTATTTGTATGCTAGTCATCATGTTGAATCTCTTCGATTTTCTAGTGAAATGCGTAAGTTCATACTTTTCTGATGCGAACGTTGCGTCATGAGTGCAAGCTCATTTCGCGCAGACGTCGTGTGCTTTGCTCAGTGTTCTGCAGATTTCTTCAGTGAATCTGTCGTAGACTAGAATGTTAATATCGTTTATGAAGTCAAGCACTTCGATTTTAATTCTCAATGCTTTGCATTTTTCGATTAAACTTGCGTTGAAGAATAGAAAGAGAATCGATGAAATGAAGAATCTCTGCGATATGCCTGCGTTTATCTCGCGCATGTCACTCATTTGTTCATCGAATATTAGCGACGTCTTTCAATTCTCTAGAAAGCTGCGTGTTCATTCAATTATGTAGCTTGATGTTCTTTTCATTTTCAGCGTATGCAGAAGTCTGACGTGTGAGACTTGATTGAATGCTTCAACGACATTTAAGCTTAGCATGAAGATCACATATTTGATTTCACAGCTTCACACTGTGTGAACTTGATCTATTAGTAGATCTAACGTTGAGATCATGAATTGCTTGCGTCTCGCTCTCATTTGAGCATTTGATAGCATGCAATAAGTCTTGACTATGTCACTCAGTCTTTTGATCATGATTGACTTCAGCGCTTTGCTCATGATATTGAGCAAAGCAATGAGTCGATACATCTTTGAATCAATATAGTCGCTTTTCTTCAATTTACATAGTACTATTGTCTGAGTCTTTTTGAACTGCTTCGAATGATACTTGTGTGTTACGCATGCATTGAATAAACTCGTCAGTACTGAGATCAGTTCTGCAAGACTCGCTTGAAGCGCTCTGTTTGAAATATCTGAAGCACTCGACGCTTTGTCTGCTTTTACTCATCTGATTATCTGCTTCACTTCATCTTCTGTAATGCGTGAATTGAATGAGACTGTCAGAGATATGAATGATTCTGCGATGTTGTTGACATTCGCTTGAGAAGATGAGGGAAAGAACTTTCTTCGCAGTATCTCGATTTTTTTCTCGAACGTTGTTATCATATGATCAATGTTGCTTCACTTCAGTGACAAAAACTGAGAAAGCTTTTTAGATAGCTGACTTTCGATTCTAGCTCATTTTGCAAAGCATCATATCGATTTGAATGCTTTGCTCAGCTCATGCATTTGTGTTCTGAAGTGTGTGCATTTCATTTGTCGAATGATCTTGTTTTTATGATCATTGTGCTTCAGATATTCATTTCATGCTTCTAATGTGCCTTGCATTTTTCATATGATTTGCAGTCATCTTGATTTCATTACTACTTCGAAGCAGCTTTGATTTCAAAAGTCTCTTGCTCAATTTGATGACTTTGTCAAAAGAGTAGATTTCTCGATGATTTTCTGTAGCACTCTGATAATCTTACACACTCTGACATTCATCATAGTCTTGTCGTCTAGAGAGCATTTCAAAGATAGATGTATTTGCAGATAAGCACTCAATGCTTCTGTATTCATTTTCTTTCAAAGTTGTTGAGTCGAGAGTTGCACTGAGATTGTTTGTAGACATAGCTCTGTGACGATCGAAAGATGATTCAACCTCTGATGCAGATTAATTCGTATCTCGCACTTGCGTGTCATGAACTGTATTTTCTCGCTGCTAAAGACTAGATCAATCGTCGTAAATTGATTGTGAGCTTCGCGAGTAATAATGTCTGATTTCAGTAATAATTTCAGTCTTGCGTTTGTAATGACGTTTAGTAGAGTATCAGTCATCACATGACGAGTGAAGCATCTTCATTTCTCTCAGTGAGAATGATGTAGATTGAAATCTTCTACAATCAGTTGTTCGCAGTCATTCTTGAGTAGTTCATTCAAACGAGAAATGATTAAAGCTCTTTCTGTAAATGTAGTAGACAGTGAGCATGAGTTGTAGACGTTTAGAAGTCTTAGCGTCTGCGTTTCATCATCTGTGTTACGAGTTAATATTCTGATTGAGCAAATGTCTGACTCAGCTGTTTCTACTATTCATTAATCAAGTCTTAAACATTTGTTAATGTATATGCATGTTCTTGATTGAGATGACGAGTTTTTCACTAGGTGAAAGAAGTTGTGTGCTGAGCTAAATGACTGCAAATCATTGTTGTTGTGATCTTGCTTCTGTATAGCTACTATGTTGAATTCGCGAACTTCTTTATCAATTAGAAATGATTCTTGAATTCTTAATGATTTTCTGATGTTGTACTGTAGAATTTGTAGAAAAGACTGTTTTATCATAGAGTTATTTGTAGCTGTTGTTGACTCTGCGATGAGAAGACTCTTTGTATGCTTTCAATCATTGATGATCTTTCTCACTTTCTGATTGAACGTTTCTGAATCTGCTCAGATGTCGTCTCATCTGAGTCACTACTCATGCAAGAGAAAAGATCAACTCGTCTCTTCTTGATCTTTACTATCTGTCAAGCTGATTCATCAGCGATTCAACTGCGTGTTTTCAACATAACTGTTGCTGAGCTTAAGAGATTTGTTGAATTGAAAGAATTCGTTGAATCTGAAGAGTTTGTTGAATCTAAAGAGTTCAGAGACAGCGAGAAGAGTGTGCAATTGTATTTAGACGTCTCAGAGTATCTGAACGATCTGTTTCTATAGATTTCAAACGCTTGTTTCATCTGCTGTTGTCACTTGAGACAGATGTGTCTTCAGAGTTTGTGATTTTCGTTGCAGTTGACACAACATCTTCTATTCAAAGACATTACACACTTCTCTATGTAATGCTTGTCTGCGCATTTTTCGCAGCGCTGATTCTTTTTGCAGATTTTAATCATGTGATCAAATTCGTGACATCTGAAGCACTGTGTGATGTGACAGTTCTTTTCAAATAGCTTGCATGCACATTCTTGATACAAGTTCAGCATGCTCACGTTCATTAGTTGATTCATCATCGCTTCGATCGCGATCTCTACGATGAGCGACGAATGAGTCTTTTCACTATCTGCTATCTTCTTGAGTCAGACTATTCTTAGAACTTTCAGATCTTCATGAAACCTTGCGTTATCTTTTATCAGTCTTTCAATGATCTTTTCTTGATTGCTCATGTCTATTGTAGTGTGTACTTCATGTGTCAGCACTGCAAAGATTCAACGTGTTACGTGTGTTGAACTCGCGATTTCTTTTGCTCACGTCTGAGTCTTTTCCAGATTTGCTTAAGCATCTGAACTAACTGCGTGAAGGAAAATATCATCGCTGCTCAGCTTGCGAAGTGACACGATTAAATTTCTTTGATCTGTCGACACGTCTGCAATTCTCTGTAGAATCTGTTCAATCAACTTCTTCTGTATCTCTTCTATTTCTCTTCTGTTCATTATTTTAATCATGACTTCTCGTCTCTTGCAAAGCGACGACAAGTCATCTTTAGAACATTGCTTTCTTGTCGCTATTTCTTCTCTTGTCACGTTCGCTCATGACGTGATTTTCGTTGAAAGACGCGTGTTTTTCTGTGTATGCAACTGCTTGTTAAGCAGTTGAACTGATGTCTTCAGTTTCTGTACATTCTTCGTGATGAACGCGTTCTGATTCACATGATGTTTTTCTTCTGAGTCGAGTCGAAGACGTTGAATCAGCTTTAATGCTATCTCTTTTCACGAATGATCTTTGCTCTTCTCTTTCTCTAACGTTGATATCTTTATTAGTAGATCAATAATATTAGCAACGTTCTCTTCATTGTCACGTGAGTGTTTCAACCTTGCATCTCTGTTTTCTTGCAATGAATCAACGTCGCTTGCAATCGTCTTCAAATCAGCACTGCTGCAATTCATGCAATTCATCGTCGTTCAATCATCTTCTAGATTCACTCTGTCTTGTTTGTAGTGCTTTTTTTCAAAATTTGTGATGCGTGCGTTGTGATTGTTCTTTTACTCATGATATATTAAATCAAAGATATAACGTGATTTAAATGATGTCTTGACAGAGTCACAAAGTCTCAAAGCTAATTTAGATCTGATTTTTAACTCATTCTCTGACTTTAGTCTTTGATTTAATCTTTATGTATTAATTCATCATGACATCTTTTTATATTATTAAGTATTTAAGATTCAGAAAATATGTTTATATGAAGTGCATTCTTTATCACTGTTAACATAAAATTTATGATTTAAGTTAAATCTTGACTAAATTTTAATTAAATCTTAACTAAATCTTGACTAAATTTAGGCGAAATGCTTTATGCTTTAAAGAAAAAATTCAAGCTAGTTTAATTCACGACGCGTATTTGTTTTATTTTCTATTACGTGATAATTTTTCTTTCTTTTTATACAACTGCTTTTAAACACTTTGTAATCTGATTGACAATGAGATTCATTTATACATGATGTTGATTATGAATCTTTTGATTATATTCTTGAATAAAAGTCAGAAAAGTTAAGAGATCTCAATTTGACGCAGTTTAAACAAAGTTAAAACGTTGCATGATTGTAAAAGCTGTCATGCAAAGTTTTCATTCACATCATCACGTGACAACATTCTTTCTAACAGCTACAATTCATAAAGAAGACTAATGATAAATTGTCAGTAAAAGTAGATGAATGAGTAAATAGTTGAGTTGATAGCTGAGCTGTAGCTGAGTTGATAGCTGAATTAATAGCTGAACATGTTGATATTTTGATTGTTGTTGTTTTAGAAAGTAGAAACTACGAAGAAAGAAAGAAGATAAAAACTTCAAACTCTTTAACATCAGCTCTATAAAGCTTGAAGCGAAGATTACTGAGTAAATAGCTGAGTGATGAGTAGGTAGAAAGTCATGTAGAAAGCATTGTTTGAAGCATTGTTTGACGTGTTTTATGCGTTCAATCAACGCATTAGATAAAGCGTTTGATAGAAAATTTGATAAAGTGTTTGATAGAAAGATTGATAGAATGAGTAGATGAAGTGAGTAAATGAGCGAGTAGATGAGCGAGTAGATGAAGCAAGTAAATGAGCGAGTAAATGAGTGAATAAATAAACGAGTAAATGAGCGAGTAGAATGATGAGCATGTAGAATGATGAGTAGAGTGATGAGCATGTAGAATGACGAGTAGAATGATGAGCATGTAAAGTGACGAGTAGAGTGATGAGTATGTAGAGTGATGATTAGATGAGTGAGTAGATGAGCGAGTAGATGAGCGATTAAATGAGCGAGTAAATGAGCGAGTAGATGAGCGAGTAAATGAGCGAGTAGATGAGCGAGTAGATGAGCGAGTAGATGAGCGAGTAGAATGATGAGCATGTAAAGTGATGAGTAGAGTGATGAGCATGTAGAGTGACGAGTAGAATGATGAGTATATAAAGTGATGAGTAGAGTGATGAGTATGTAGAATGATGATTAGATGAGCGAGTAAATGAGCGAGTAAATGAGCAAGTAAAATGATGAGCATGTAGAGTGATGAGTAGAGTGATGAGCATGTAAAGTGATGAGTAGAGTGATGAGTATGTAAAGTGATGAGTAAATGAGCGAGTAAATGAGTGAGTAAATGAGCGAGTAAATGAGTGAGTAGATGAGCGAGTAGATGAGCGAGTAAATGAGCGAGTAAATGAGCGAGTAAATGAAGCGAGTAGATGAGCGAGTAGATGAGCGAGTAAATGAGCGAGTAAATGAGCGAGTAGAATGATGAGCATGTAGAATGATGAGTAGAGTAATGAGCATATAAAGTGACAAGTAGAATGATGAGTATGTAGAGTGATGAGTAGATGAGCGAGTAAATGAGCGAGTAGATGAGCGAGTAAATGAGTGAGTAGATGAGCGAGTAAATGAGCGAGTAAATGAGTGAGTAGATGAGCGAGTAAATGAGCGAGTAAATGAGTAAGTAGATGAGTGAGTAAAGTGATGAGCATGTAGATAAATATTTTAGCTGAATTAGCTGAATTAGCTGAGTTAGTTAAATTTAGCTGAAATTTAGCTGATTAGTCAGTTGTTAGCTGATTATTAACTGAGTTAAGTCAACTTTTTCAGATTCTGTCATCAATCAAAAAGTTAGCTGTTGAACATTTTGTCAAAGAACATTATACACTTAAATCATGTGCAACTTTTTGATTCTCTTGCAAAAACATTCATCTTTGTTGCATCAATGATATAAAACATTAAAGAAAAATATTGCATTTTCATTAAAATAATGAGCATAGTTATTGAAGCACATCTTTATCAATGTCATTCACATCATGAAATGATACAGCTCACTTGATTGATTTATCATCTCTGTCATATCAACATGCATTTTTATCAAATATGATTTGAAAGAAAGCACAGTCTTGAATAAACGTATAAGATCAAAGAAATACATTAACTTAGTTGTGTTCACTTCTCAATTTACATCTTAAGTTGATAATTATTCAAACTTTATCTTCAGATTCGCTTGATGAAGAAGCAGTAATGAAAGTTGCTGATTCAAATGTGTCTTTGCAATAATAATAATGCATGACAATTTTCTCAATTTCTTAACATCATGTATAAGCTTGAATATTTCTAACAGACTTTGATAACTTTATTGAGTTATTTCAGAAGTTTCACATCACAGATCAAAGATCATTGCAAAAGTGAATATGAGCACTTTCATTCTTTTATGCAAGATTTCTTCTAAATGATCTGTCACAAAGAATCTGCAAGATGATGAAAGTATAAATGATGAAAACATGAACAAGAGAAACAGATTAATTGCAATAAAAGTTAAAATAATTAATTTTTTAAAACTTTGAAATTCTTGTTGCAAAGACTTAAGTGATGCAGATGTAAAATTTGCAATAATAAAATCTTCAACATTCAAGATTTCTGAATTAACATGCTTAAGATGTTTCAGAATTTCGTTAATAATCATGATAACATTCTTAGTTAAATATCAGATCTGAAAGCACAAAATAATGAATATAAAATGTATATGATTCTCACTATTTATCACAGCAGAACATATTATTACATCTTTCAATGAGTTCACTGCGTTACTAAAGCTATCAATATTTGACTCACTTGTTGAGTCAATTCTCATAAAGTTCAACTGATTTCATGAAATATCATTAAATCTCAAATTCTGTCAAGCAGCTGTAAAGATTGTTGAGATTGTACATTGTTGAGTCAAAGCACTTAATTTCAATTCTGTTAAGTCAGTTCTTGCAAATCTTAACTGATTTCATGAAATATCATTAAATCTTAAATTCTGTTGAAAAGCTGTAAAGATTGTTGAGATCACATATTGTTAACTTTAAATGCTTGATTCTGATTCTATTAATTAAATTTTTTTGTGATTTGTGTTTTTTGAAGCTTAAAACTTTGAATTGTGATTCTGTTGCAAGTCTGTCAAAAATGTCTGAGCTTCATGATTATAATAAACAAGAGCAAAAGCATGTATGTTTCATGACATTGAGAAAAAAACCTTCAGAATGACAAAAGAGAATTGAGAATGATGAAGAAATTTGAAGAAAGTGAAGAAATTTGAAGATGATTGAGAATCAAGAAACAATCAAGAATGATGAAAGAATTGAAGAGACTTGAAAACATTGATATGAACTGAGAATGACTGAAGATGATGAGAATTTTCAAGAAATTGTAGAAAATTTCTAGAAAAGTGATTCAAGCATGTCAAGATCTTGAGATGCAATCATGATATTGCATATCATGTTTGCAAGCAAATAATTTGCTGAAGTGTCAATGAATGCAATGCAATGAAAGTCAGATCTCAATCTATTGCTGCTCATCAAACATTGAATCATTCTAAATATAATTAAGTTATTCATGCTTCATGAACATTGTTATGTGTGCTTAACTTCTGCATGCATTAAACTTCAGCTGTCATGACTGTAGTAGAATAAAATTCAGTGAATTTTGAAAATTTGAAGAATGAGATAATGAGCTTGAATAGTGAGATTTAATCTTTGATCACTCATGAAATTTTCATCATTTTACTATATTATTTATTTTTATATTTAATTATCTTGTACTTTAAATATATATTTCTGTAGTTTACTGTCTTCTTTGTCTTGTTATTTATCTGATACAATGTCTGATAATCAGCAATGCTCATCTTAAAAAACTCTCATTGACAGTCAGAAATGCACAGCACACATGCAGAAAAACAGTAAGCTTAAAAAGTCATTTAAGAAAGTTTGCTCAGTCACACAAAGCAAAGCATTAAAGATGCAACGTAGATCATTGAATATTGATGAGCTTAGTTACAATGAAAATCATTGAAATGAATTTGTGTCTTTGATAGAAAGTGAGAAAGACAACATCAATGAGAATGAGAAGAATGCATCACGAAAGCTCAAGAGATGAAGAGTTAAAGAAAATAATGTTTTATTAACTCATTGTTCTTTGAATAAAGAAGTAATTGTTTCTGTTCTTTGTGAGATTAAAGTTTGCTAATAAACTTTCGTTAATCTCAAATCATACAAGAATTATGTAAAACATCTGAGATGATTAATGATCATCATGACTTAAAGTTAGAAGAGATTGATGAACAAGAGACAATAATGACGAAGAACTCAATTGACAAATGATCAAAAAAAAGAACAGACTTCAAAGCTTTAAGTGAGATCATATATGATAAATTATCAACTTTTTTAAAGAATGTTCATGCAACTTTTATGAAATTTCAACTGCTGTGTTGAACAATCTTTTTGACAATCATATATTTTCAGAAGAAGAAACTTATCAAGAAGATCTGAAAAAATGCAATTCATTTCTGAAATTGAAAGTATGATAAGTTTAAGCAACAAGTTCAATGACATAAAGATAATTGAAAATACAAAGTTATTCAAGATATGAAGTTGAAGATAGTATCATGATGTAATCTGAATAAGATCAATACTTTCAGCATCATTACAAAAATGAAGTCTTTAATGAGATATTTCAAAGACAAATTCTCAGCAAGCACTTTTCAATATATCTTTCACTTTATTAATGATGCTATCAATGTGAAGAAGAGCATAAAGACGAGCAAGAACTGCTTATACTTCTTCAAGAGTAAATTATTCTTATTGAATTCATGTAATATTGTACTAATCTTAAATATTAAACATTTTTGCAAATTTTGCAGTTCAAACAAAGCTTTTAATGAATTGAACTGTTGATAAGACTCTATCATACAACTATATTTACAATCATGATAATTTACTTAAGTAATTTAATGTTATGATCAACTCATTGCAATACAAGATTGACTTAAACAGCTTTGTTTTAATGAAGCAGAAGATTTCTTGAAAAAAATCATTCATCTTTGAATTCTCTTCTCTTAAGTTGAATGATGATGATGATTACATGTTTCTGAACTAAGTTGATCATATGTGATTTGTTAACTCTGACTTCTGATTTCAAACTTATGACATGATCAAGAATGAATATGAGTTAACTTTGACTTGTAATACTTGACTGATGATATTAAGACATTTGCTTTAGCACTTGAGAGAATATCTTATAACATTGCTGTTGTTTGCAGCTATTCAGATATTTCATAGCATTGCTGTTGTTTGTTGCTATTTAAATATCTCATAGCATTGCTTTTGTTTATCGCTATTTAAATACTTTACATAGTTTAAACTTGTAATATTTTTCGACTTTTGCAAAAGATGAGTGATATGCTGAAAGCTTAAACGTAGATTCAATTCATTCAACTATTCTTGCTTCATCACTTCAAATTATTAATATTCATAAGCTTTTATCTCTTCATAATGAATATCTTACATAGTTTAAACTTGTAATATTTTTCAACTTTTGCAAAAGATGAGTGATATGCTGAAAGCTTAGACGTAGATTCAGTTCATGACATTCTTGTTTTTCAGAATAAGCTTAAGAAGAAATTAACAAAAGCTTGAGATTTTTTGAGTTTTGATTCAGCAACGTTTTTCTTGTTTCTGAGTTATTTAGACTGTTGTTACGAGCGTATCAAGACTGAACAAGACTGAAGTTTTAATCAATTTGCAATGAACGCTAGCGAGTTCTCTGCGTAATGATTAGAACTAATCAGCGAGCTAGTCAGATATGACTCAGATATAACTCAGATATAACTCAACATTCTTTTTCTTTCTCAACACTCTTTTCTTTCATCAACATCTTGTTCATCTACATCACATTCTTCTTGTGTCACAAACACATCTCTTTCAAGTCTAGCACAGTTTCTGAACATTACATAAATAAAAGCTCTTGTATCAATCTTCTTCTGTATTCTTAATATTCAGTTATAGCTATTTCTAAAGATCAAGCATTATTCAACTCTGACTTTCGCTGATTGACTCATCTAGACACGATTCTGACATTATATTAAGAATTCGTTAATCACATGATACTGATCTCATTACTCATTCAACATACTCGTACAGACAGAATGAGTCTAAAGAAATTCGTTTATTTGATGATTGACACAATCAAAAGATTGAACAACACTAGAGAGTTTGATAGAATCAACGACAAGACTGTTTAAATCGCTAGACAACTTATTGCTCACTAAGTATGCAAAGTTCACTCAATCAAGAGAATCAATTCATTCTTGTGAAACAGACGAGTGAAAATAAGCTGTTCAACTCGATTAAGAGAATCGACGATAAAGAATCTTCGTGAATTGCTTGAGAATCACTCAAAAAACTCACAAATCAAAAATATTTCTCTAATCAACAACATTCTTTCCTGAAGATTAAACACTTGATTATACATCTTCATTAATACTGCTGAGCATCGTCATTCACTGAAACAGTAATACTCTCTGTTTCTATCGAAAACTGAAAGACTCGATGCATGATTCTCGACAGAGAAATGAATCAACTCAACAAGCTGAGTAATCAACGAGACAACGAAATCAAAGAGTTGAAGACTAAACTTTAAACTAAAGAAATCACTTCTTCTGATTTCATCTACTTTGAGCATTCTAGATCTCAGAAAATATCTGATTCTTTCTGATTTACTGACGAAAAGAATTCTACTTGGGAAAACTGATACGACAAAATTCAGAATAAACTAGAGATCAACGTTGATCTCTTTTCAAATGAACGAGTCAAACTGAGCTATGTACATTTCAGATTATTTGATGACGCAGCTGATGTCGCTCAATCTAGACGCGAACGTGACTGTGTCAATCTTTATAAGATTGTCGATGATCTTTTGAAAGAACTAGCTGAGTTGTTCAATGATTCAGATAAGAAAGTCAACTTTCATAGAAAATACTACAACTTGATTCAAGAATCAAAGAAGTTCAGCGAGTTCTACACTCAGTTTCAACGATTATCTTTCTATCTGAAGTATCACGAAAAGCAACTGATCGTTGATCTGAAAGATAAAATAAACTCTCGTCTTTGATTCGTTTGAATAGATCAATTAGTTCAACTCAATTCTCTTAAAGAGATTCATTTCTACCTGATTCATTTGAATAATGATCAGCGAGTCATTTGAAAAATCAAGAACAAAGTCAATCTCATCAAATGCATTAACGATCTGTCAAAGATCATTTTTCATAAAGCTGTTGTTACTCAGTCAGTCGATCATTCAAAATCTGATCATCTAAAGTCGTGTGACGCAGTTTTAACTAGCGTCAAAGAAGCAAACGTTCTAGTTGAAATCTGTTTTATATGTCATAAATCAGATCATAGCTTTAAAGAGTGCTCTGATTGATCTATCAGAATCAATGCAGTGAACAATGAATACAATTGTTTTGAGTTCAATTTCGATTTGAATTTCAATTCAAAAAACTAGTCATCTCTTCAAAAGTCATCGAAGAAATTGTAATTGTAATTGTAATTCATACATTCTTGTGACATTGATTTAGACTCGATTCATGAGAAACTCTATGCTATTTATATCGAGTGAACAAAACTCTCTGAGAAAGAAAATCACTTGTCGTCTATACGACTGCTTCACGCAGTCGAAACAATGAGATTGACACTGTGTTATCAAGTAATGAATCTATAGCTTCTATTCAGCGCGTGATGCTCAAGTAAACTCTTGATGAGAGTGTCTGTGCTGTTTGATTATGACGCATCGTCTTTGCTCTGCTTTTCATTGACGATATTCTATACAACGATGTCTCGATTCGATCTTCGATTCAAAGATGAAAGACGTTTTCTTTGCACTCATGATGCTCGTGATTGTAACGTACGTAGAGCTGTGTTTTCTTACTCAATGATTGTCATTCATTGAGCAGAGAAATATGTGATGAAAGAGAGATGCACATGATGAGAAGATAGAGTGTGATTGTATTGAGTAACTCTTTTCTTCTCTTGATTTGACTTGTGTCACGTAGACGTTGAATGAATTGTTAG
>JAABUW010001021.1_pt1 | contig 49905 bp, 52 predicted proteins | sample 5560081 | NCBI WGS metagenome assembly JAABUW01 (sample SAMN10711882, study PRJNA513363) | rock metagenome | isolation source: Antarctica rocks | place: Antarctica: Victoria Land, Knobhead sud | reverse complement strand
CTAGACCAGCTGAATTTGAGCACGGGCCCCACCAGGTTTCTTATGACGCGCCGACGCGTTACTTGACCTAGCGAGCGTGCGGTCTTTTCACAAAACTTTCACTTAGATACACTATGGCTCTGCTTGTGGATAAGTATCGCCCTAGGACTTTGGAAGCATTGACATATCATGAGGACCTCTCAGAGCGGCTCAGGCTCCTGGTAAGTCACTACCTTCAACAATACTCACCAGCGCTGAAATATTGCTTAGGCGCAAAGCGGAGACTTTCCACATCTCCTCGTCTATGGACCTAGCGGAGCAGGAAAGAAGACTCGTATAATAGCTACATTGAGAGAACTATATGGGCCGGGTGTCGAGAAGATCAAGATTGATTCCCGAATGTTCCAGACGACGTCGAACCGAAAGCTCGAATTTAACATTGTCGCATCGGTATACCACCTCGAGATCACCCCTTCGGACGTTGGCAACTTCGACAGAGTGGTGGTTCAAGATCTACTAAAGGAAGTAGCGCAGACGCAGCAGGTCGATCAATCAGCAAGACAGCGGTTCAAGGTTGTGGTTATCAATGAGGCGGACCACCTCACTCGAGATGCACAGGCTGCACTCAGAAGGACGATGGAGAAATACAGCCCTAACCTACGGTTGATATTGCTGGCGAACAGTACATCGAATATCATAGCACCAATTAGATCAAGAACACTATTGGTGAGAGTTGCTGCTCCAACGGAGGCAGAGATATGCAAAGTGCTGAAGATAGTTGGGAGTGCGGAAGGCTGGTTGGAAGCGGAGGGATTGAACAGGAAGATCGCGAAGGACAGCGGGAGAAATCTTCGACGCGCTTTGCTCATGTTCGAGGCAGTCCACGCTCAGAAGTACGGAATACACTGGAGTATGTGATCAACCAGAACGCTAATGCCAAGGTACAGTGAGAAAGTCACGGATAAGACACCAGTACCGCCGCCAGATTGGGAAGAATTAGTTGCTCAGATTGCAGACGATATATTGGCAGAGCACACGCCAGCAAGGATACTGCAAGTCCGCGCAAAACTTTATGACTTGCTCAGTCACTGCATACCGCCAACGACAATTCTGAAGGTAGTCTTGTATCCTCGCTTTGGTTTACATGACGGTTCGCTAACTATGTGTAGATCCTGACATGGAAGCTTGTAGCCAAGATTGACGATGCCTTGAAGGCAGACGTAATCAAATGGGCGAGTTTTTACGAACATCGCATACGCCTTGGCAGTGTCAGTTCTTCTAAAACATAATTGCTCACTATTTAACGATCTTAGAAACATATCTTCCACCTCGAGGCTTTCGTTGCCAAGTTCATGAGAATATTAGAAAGGTCTGCCTGGCTCTCAAAGGGTTGTATATCAAAGCTGATAATTAACGTTTAGCTACCTTATGGGCATGGAATTCTGAGCAAAGCTCTCTGTTGGCACGAGCGAGCCAGATTAGGGAGTGAAACAGGGAATGTAGTGCAAATCTGTGCGGTGGGGAATTATCACGGTTAAAGATGCAAGCTACGTCATTTCAGAGTTCTTAGAAACTCAGCATACCTCACGCTCAACAAAACGAGTTACATATTCGGCAAGTTATTTCACAGAACATCATAACTCTACACAAGACCTACATACTACCTCGGGAGAGTACAAACAACAAATCATGACTTCAGGCCTCATGGATATTGCACCAGGCGGAGAAACTCCCCAGTAAACCCTGACTTCTAACGCCAGCGCCCTAGTTCACAGCTCACAGTCGTCACAGATACGAGTCCATACAAACGGTTACGAAGCCACATTCAAAGGAAGGGGGCCAGCTTGGAGGTCGGCCGCTCTTAGTCTTCTCCCAATACCTCAATTTAGCGCTCACATCGTCTCACAGAAGTGGAAACCCAGCCGGACGTGGCAACCTCTCAGCAAAAGCAGGAGAAGGCTGAGAGAGGTGAGAAAACCACGGAGAATGTGAGGTACAGGCAGACGATATCTGAGCAGGGTATGGGAGGCAAGACCACAGATTCAAGTGGAAGCACAAACCAAGGTATGCTGCGTTCGCCTGGCCTGTGAAGATGGTCGCATACACAACTCACGGTATGACAGACGGCTATGGGTCAACAGATGCGCAGACCGGGCAGGATAGTGCTGAGAAGAGTAGACAAGAGCAAGGTTATGGGAAAGGATCAGGTGTGGGAGCGTAGGACTATGGGTCAAAGACACTATCTCGCTTTCAAAATGCGAATATCATCTCGTGCAACTCCTCTATGGAGAGGTCGAGGCGGGTAGTCGACTAGCGGTGACATTCAACGGCAACTTCGGCGGAGGGTTCAGACGAGGCCTCTTCATATCCTCGAGTGTGACTCCCGCCTCCATCTTTGTAACCCCCATGACTGGAGGGTCTCCCTTCTTCACAAATTCATACAATCCTATGCCAATATCAATTCTGAGTAACTCGCATTTCCTGATTGATTGCTCACCAGGTAATTTGTTTCCTGCCAGCCTGAATGCATCCCTCACAATTTGCTCATGCAAATCACCCTTCAATTCGAAAATAATCCTACTGACCGGCACTCTGGCCGCCCAGTAATCAAAGCTTCCCTTCCCTTTTCCCATACGAGCTTCGTTACCCTTCGTGTAAACCCCAATATTCGCACATACCCTTGTGAAGAACCGGTACCTTTGCCCTTTCAATCGATTCTTGATGGCCGCGTGGGCTATGGCCATCTGCGAGGATGAAATTCGCCGATCGTGGTCGCGCATACGGAGACCGTAGTCGCCCCATACTACGGTTGTGCCGCGTGTGCTGCCACCAGTGGGAACCCGGGGGCGGCCTTTACGGTTTTTCTGGCTGTGGCCGCGTTTTGGAGCGAGCCAATTGTGAGGGGAGGGGGTTGCGGAGAAAGCGCGGGTTGTTGGGGGAAAGGTGCAGCTAGGGAGGCCTAGGTATTGGCTGTTAGTGGATATTAGGCACCTTTGATAGAACAGTCTTCCATACGACTGAAAAGTAGGCTTGAGAACGGATGCTGAGGTGCCAGGAAGCGTTGATGCCATATTCGAGGCTTCATGGTGCCGATGGTGGATGTTGCTTTACAAGGGAACAGGGTAGACTTGCAGTCGAGCTTGCAGCCTGCGGAAATTTTCCGCTCGCCGCATCCATCATCACTTTACGCGAAGCGCGTTGGTTCTCCAATCATCTGGGACAAACTATGAATCGTTCCCACCCGGATCTCTGCACAATATCTAGTTGTCTAATCGTCCTCTATGAAGCCTCAAGTTGACTGATCGTTTTCCTAGAGGATGCCGGACATTAGAAGCTTCTTTGGTGGAAGGGCTGGTGAGGGGACAGGGTCAAGTCAAGAGAAGCCCATGGCCAAGGATGCTGTAAGTATCACAGATCTACTCTACGAAATATGGATGTGAAGCAACATTTGGGAACTCTGGAGATTTCGAATCTGTGACAGCTGTGAACGGCCGTCTCACTTGATTACCATTTACATTCACTTTTTGTCGCCCACTTCCCAGGTCTTCTCTATCCTTTCTTAGATACGTAAGCTGACATGCTCATTTACCGCTCTCAGGCACTAACAGCGAAGCCAGAGAGTAGAGGTACGAAAATAAGATCTTGAGTTGTTTCGTGCCCAAACTAACGTTGGGCAGGCAAACGCAAGGTCTTGAGCGATAGCGACGACGATGTCCAAGAACAAATGTCATGTTTCGCACCTCATCTGAATGCAGAGACACTGACCTTGACCAGGTCCAAGACGACCACACCGAAGAAGCCTATGACGAAGAAGCAAATGTGAGCATCCACTGCGGTGACACCTCGTCGTTTCGAAGGGACGGATGCTAATACTATTCTAAAGGACGAGAGAATTACCCGTTGGGGAAGTTACCACAACTTCAGATTACTTTGCGTCCAGTGGCAAGTCAAAGCCTGCTCGCTCAACTCCCACAAAACCTAAGGCTTCTTCCGAGAAAAAAACTACCAGTATTCCCTCTCAGCCTGCGTTTGGGAAGACTCCACCCCAAGATACGATCAAATCGGCAGCAGAGCAATCTAATGGTAGCAGGAAGTCTTCCCGAAAAAAGACAAATCCTACCTATGTGGCTCTTGATGTAGAGGGTAAGGAAGAGGATGGCGACATTGATAATGGACTGGGTCCGAAGGTTATCAGGGAGGATGACGAGTTCGAAGATGATATCTTCGGAGCAGCTTACAAAAAAGGTACAGTTGGCATCAAAGATGAGTATGACAGTGACAAGGAGGATGTTCTCCTGCCAGCACGTATCATTACAAAAAACGGCAAGGGTTCGTCTACCATTAAGAAGCATGAAGCAACGGATGACGAGTTCGAATTGATGCATGTGGAACCTGAACCAAGAGAGACAAAGACTGCTCAGTCATCCAAGGAAAAAAAGACACTGAGGGGTCGGAAGAGGAAATCAGCTGAACTCGACGAGGATGAGCATGAGGAAGAGGATTTCGTTCTCACAAAGAAATCGAACGGCATCAAGGCAAATTCTTCGGCGAAAAAAAATACAACCAAAAACAGAAAAGTTCCGGCTTCCAAGGAGGGTACACCCGTGAGGACAGCAGTTGATGACATTCTTGATACCATACCAACGGTTAGACCACCAACGCCGCCACCACCCATTGATTCTAAGAAATTCAATTTTCATGCGAGCGCAGGTGCGCGGGCCCAGCCTCCACCTGCTGCTGGTTCTAAGGAGCTTCCGATAGGCGCGGACAATTGCTTGGCGGGGCTGACTTTTGTTTTTACTGGTATATTAGACGCACTAGGCCGTGAGGAAGGGCAAGAGTTAGTGAAGCGCTATGGAGGAAAGGTTACCACAACACCTAGCGGGAAAACCAGTTATGTTGTCCTGGGTAATGATGCCGGGCCGAAGAAACTCGAAACTATAGCGAAGCACAAACTTAAAACCATCAACGAGGACGGCTTATTTGAGCTGATTCGTCGACTTCCTGCTCATGGTGGAGATGGAAAGGCCGCGGATCAGTACCAGGAACGGCAGAGGAAAGAGGAGAAGAAAATCGAAGATCAGGCCAAAGAAATGGCAGAGCAGGAACGAACAGAGGCCAAACAACGTGCAAAATCCGCTACTGTAAAGTCCAGCACTAAAGCAAACAGCCAAAGCAATTCGAGCGATATCTCCGATATCGATAGCCGCTTGTGGACTGTCAAATACGCTCCGACGGCCACTACGATGATATGTGGAAACAAAGGGCAGGTAGAGAAGTTGCAGGCTTGGCTGCGGGCATGGCCAAGTAATGCAAGGACCCAGTTCAAGAAGGCTGGGAAAGATGGTCATGGTGTCTACCGGGCTATGATGCTCCACGGTCCGCCTGGCATTGGGAAGACTACTGCAGCTCATCTTGCAGCAAAGCTAGAAGGATATGACATAGTGGAGAGCAACGCTAGCGATACGAGAAGTAAGAAGTTAGTCGAAACTGGCCTTAAAGGCGTGCTTGATACTACTTCCCTACTGGGCTACTTCGCTGGAGACGGCAAGCAAGTGGACGCAGACAAGAAAAAGCTTGTCTTGATTATGGACGAGGTCGACGGAATGTCGGCTGGGGACCGGGGTGGCGTAGGAGCCCTTGCGGCTGTCTGCAAGAAAACGAATATACCGATGATACTTATTTGCAATGACCGCAAGCTACCAAAGATGAGACCATTCGATAACGTCACCTACGATCTACCATTCCGAAGACCCACAGTCGATCAGATACGGTCGCGAATCATGACAATCTGCTATCGGGAAAACCTGAAGGTTCCTCCACAAGTCATCAACGCTCTCATTGAAGGGAGCCGCTCAGATATTCGCCAGGTCATTAACATGTTATCTACAGCTAAACTTGACCAGGAAGCCGTGAATTTTGATCAAGGAAAGCAGATGTCCAAGTCCTGGGAGAAGCACGTTATCCTCAAGCCCTGGGACATTGTGAGTAAGATTCTTGGTGGAGGGATGTTTGCATCCAGCAGCAAAGCCACTCTGAATGACAAGATAGAGCTCTATTTCAATGACCATGAGTTTAGCTCCTTAATGTTGCAGGAGAATTATCTCGGCACCAATCCCATACTGTCTCAGGCCTACTCTGGGCAAGAAAAGAACCTCAAGCTTTTGGAGCTCACCGACAAAGCCGCAGAAAGTATCAGCGATGGCGATCTCGTAGACCGCATGATACATGGCTCACAACAACAATGGAGCTTAATGCCTACCCACGCTGTGTTTAGTTTTGTCAGGCCTGCAAGCTTTGTGTCCGGCAGCCAAGCTGGCAAGCAGACCCGATTTACGTCTTGGTTGGGCAATAATAGCAAGCAAGGTATGCAAGCTAAAACTTGTTACTGATTGGCCCTTTACTAAGACGCATGACTAGGTAAACTTATCCGTTTCGTTAAAGAAATCCAGGGGCACATGCGCCTTCGAGCCTCTGGCGATCGTCACGAGATCCGACAGCAATATCTCCCGCTCCTTTGGTACCGACTTGTCAAGGAACTCGAAGTGAAAGGTAAAGAGGGCATAGGTGGTATCATTGAACTCATGGACAGCTACTTCTTGACCAAGGACGACTGGGACGCGATCTTGGAGCTTGGCGTTGGTCCCATGGATGAGAAATTGATCTCCGTCCCGACACAAACTAAGATCGCTTTCACCCGCACCTACAATCTGTGCTCGCATCCTCTGCCGTTCATGAAAGCGGGAAGCATCGTTGCACCAAAGGCTAAGAGGGATAAGCCGGATTTGGAGGAGGCCTTGGACGATCTCGATGAGGGCGATGAGGTACTGGATGATGATGTTGAAGAGGACCTTGATGAGGACGACAAGCCACTGGATTTAAAAAAGGACAAGTATGTCAGGGCACCAAAGAAAAAGGCAAAGAGCGCTCCAAAGAAAGCATCTGCGAAGGAGAAGGGGAAAGGCAAAGTGAAGCATGAAAGTGATGAGGGATTGGACGATGATGGAATGAGTGAGGAGCACTCAAAACCCGCGAAGGGTAAAGGCATAGCAAAAGGGAAAAGTAAACCTAAAAAGTAGAGGCTTGAGGTATCAACGTTGATGAATGTAACATTGTATGTTTAAATGGGGCGGCCAGGACTTGGCGGATTCATTCATTCATTTTGATGTTGTTGATATTGACGACCTCATCGTTGATTTGCCTAATCTTGTTCTGCATTATCACATTGTGGCTTAGGTAGCTTTTCAAATACAACGGCTCAGTATTCCCCTTCTATTGGCCGAATGGCCTCAGAGCCACGCAGGAGAACAGAACAGGAGATGATGCAAGATAAAGTCGCGTTTTTTACCGTGAAAGCGGCACATCGACACGATGTCTGCAGACATAGCTCTCCTGGTCGCTTTCCGTTCGGCTTCATTAAGACTCGGAAGACTGCACAGGCGGATGAAGGACCCATCAGAGCTGCTAGTACCGACCATAACACTTCACGTAGCGCTCCTGCATTTCGGACACTTGAAACCACCACGCGAGGTCGGCGAGCCATGCGGGCCTTCAATGATCTTAGTCTAGCTCGTAAGAGGTACCACGAGAGCATTGGTCACGACGATTCCAGATTCCCAGAAGGCCACAGCCAAGTCGAATACCCTAAAAGAGCTTCCAGAAAATCTTCCAGAACTCGTAGTGCGCCGCCGGAGCGAATTCTACCGTCCACACAAGTCGCAACGTCCACAGATCCAGTCAAGAAAGATACCCCGATCGCAGAACCTAGGTCGATCGCTCAGAAATCAAGCCCACTTATTAAAATGATGCATAGACCTCAGCAGGCCAGCGCCAGCCGGTATATCAATAGAAGCGGCAAACACGTGGAAGGCTACGAAACCCATTGCTCTTCTTCGGAAACGCAGAAAAACAAACAACGACCGCAAGACATTGTGACACGGAAATCATGGCAAAAAGTGTGGCCGACAGTTATCGAGCACAACCCTACTACGCCCGACCAGGCCGAGACCGCGAGAGGCGATGCATCAAGGGACTCTAAGGTGGAGGGTGCTGGAAAGGTCAGAGACGCTTGAAGGACAGAGAAATCCTGGGGAGGTGTCTGGGCGACGCTGGGTGAAGCAGACTTTGGGCAACGGGCTCGTTGTTTCTTTCAAGTGGGGTTATGATGAACGAGGCGGAAGAGGTTCAATACGTGGAGTTGGGTTCAATGGCGCCATTTCTGGACGGAGCATCCCATAGTTCGGTGCTTTCTCAATTTACGCAGGAGCATGACCAGAGCGGTTGGTTTAGAAAATTGAGACGATCTCGGTACAAGATGGAAGTTTGGGGGTGATCACCACGTGACGTCCCCCCTTCTACCAGGTAACCGTGAGGTACCTACCTTACCTACATTACGGAGCTCAAACCGTCCGAGATGTTTTTGTTCCAAGCGAATCCGTAAATTAAAGACCGCTGTTATCTCCTTACGGATTTCCCCTGAAGCTTGAGCAAAGATAGCCATGGTCTGCGACAGTGGCACTGGGTGGTCGCTGTCTCGCAAGCAGGTCCAATCAGATGCATTAGTAATTCACCCACAACGTCCCCTGCTCGAAAATCTCTTAATGACTTTGCTTACAATGCTGCCGGTTCTGTCTGTTGAGTCTTGACCTACCGAGTTCGCCTTCCTGTCAAGATGGTCATGCCTGTCCTCGGTAACCCTGATCGTGGAGCCGCACATTATGGAAATATGGCGGGCCAGGTTGAGAGCTCCGAATCGGTTAACGCCGATGGGAGTAGAGCTCATACATTCAAGCTAAGGCCCTACCAACTGGAGATGTTGGAAGAGAGCATGCGGCGAAACATCATTGTTGCTGTACGAAAGAGCAATACTACTTCACGACCAAGAAGCTAAAGACCTGTAGATGGACACTGGCTCAGGCAAAACTTTCATGTACGAACAGAGATGAGAACAAACTCTTCTTCTGACTGACCTTCGGCGAGAGCGGTATCTCGGATTGAGAAGGAATTGGAACGCTGTTCGCCAGAAAAAGTACAGCATTCCCTACTCCAAACGTGGCTGTATACGTTCCTTGCTGATACCAACGCAGTTGGTATGGTTCTTAGCACCTACAGTCGCTTTGGCCAACCAACAGCATGATGTGATATCCACTCAGCTTCCTGCATTCCAGACCAGGTTTCTATCGGGAGCTGACGGTGTAGACCGCTGGAGCGAGCAACAGATCTGGGATGAGGTGCTTGCTGGAATAAAGATCGTAGTTTCAACTCATCAGGTATGAACAAGTAGCCAAGCTCTGCCCTTGAAGATTGTTCGGGCCTATTAAATTGAGTAGGTACTTCTGGATGCACTTATACATGGCTTCGTGGGGATGGCACAGTTGGCTCTGCTCGTCTTTGATGAAGGTAGCTGCTCAAATACCATTAGATTTCTTGCCGCCATCTAACACCGTTTGAAAGCGCACCATGCCCGGGCTGATCATCCCGCCAGCCGCATCATGCGCGATTTCTACCATCCATATGCCTCTGCTACCTCAGAGGATGTTCCAGCCGTTCTAGGACTCACTGCTAGCCCTGTAATTAATAGTCAAGCGGGGGGCCTGCAGTAAGTCGAAAGAGCCTCTGCAGTGGACCCGATCAGCTGCTCAATTCTAGCAGGGAATTGGAAGAAAACTTGCAGGCTATTTCCCGAACCCCCAAACTTCACCGTGAAGAGATGCTTCGATACGTGATCCAGCCTGACTTAATCAAATTGGCATATTCGACAAATCCGTTCAGCCCCATGAATTGTCGAGAGCTCGCAAGCTTAGGGCGACTTTGCACAGATATAGATATCGAGCAAGACCCTTATGTGATCAAATTGAGATCTAACCCAGCTACGCGAGATTCGAGAGAACTGCGTAAGGCTCTGACCACTCGCAAGACATATTGCATGGACCAGCTACAAAAATTATATCGCAAAGCGTTGAAGATATTCACTGAACTGGGTGCTTGGCCTTTGGAATTCTACATGCGAGCATGCATTCAAAAGTTTGTGGCCGGGGCCAGTAGTGGATCTATCGACTTCGACGCTATTGATGATGCCGAAAAGATCTATCTTAAGAATTTGTTGGCTCGTATTGAGATTCCAGCAGACAGCGCCTCACCAATCGAAGATGACCTAAATGTAACGCCTAAGGTACAGCGTCTGATCGACTTCCTTGTGGAAGAGCAGGATGAAAATTTCAGAGGTCTTGTCTTCGTACAAACACGTGTTGAAGTTGCTGTACTCGCTCAACTTCTATCTAGACATGTGCAGACCAAGGAGAGACTCATAGTTAGTACCTTCGTGGGCGCTTCTACTTCGAACAATCGTAAGTTTGATATTGGGGAACTCGTGGATGTCAAAAATCAAAAGAACACATTGGATGATCTACGCAACGGCCGGAGCAACCTCGTCATCACCACCACTGCCCTAGAGGAGGGAATAGACGTTTCAGCATGCAATGCGGTTGTATGTTTCGAACGACCGCAAGTAATGAATCTAAAGTCCTTCATCCAGAGAAGGGGCCGTGCGCGGAAATCGTCTTCAAAATTCGTTTTGATGTTCGAAGAGGGCAGCTACTGCACAGTACTGTCAACATGGCAACAGCTAGAAACTGAAATGATAGAAACGTACATGGATGATATGAGGTGCCTGCAGGAGATACAAGGTCTGGAGGCCATAGAAGAGGGTGATAGAGAGTTCTGTGTCGAGTCGACCGGGTGCGTTCCCTTCTATCCACCTGTCCGTTATCTATTCACTCTTAGGTCTTTATCATGCTTGTTTGATGTACCTTTTCCACTTCTTCAGCAGTCCACCAAGTTCAGTGACGATCTATTTCTGACACGACCATTGGCTTAACTCCCTCTAATCGGCGTTCGAGTTATGAAGCGGAGTCAATTGATGTAAACCCTGTCGATTTCGATATTCCATCTACGTGAAACCAGGCTCTTTTCTTGGCCGATGTATGATGATTCAACTGTTAAGCTTCAATGCGTCGGTGTATACACTTACAGAAAATAGGGCAAAGATTACAATCAGCGATGCCGTACAGCATCTTTACCACTTTTGTGCTACCTTACCGACTGATCCTTATGTGGATACTGTGCCCCTTTTCATATTCTCAGAATCGGTCGAAGACGGGGCAATCACAGGGAGGGTTATCCTACCCAATTCGGTCCATGCTTCCGTGCGGGAAGCTTGCAGTCAGTCGAGGTGGAAGACCGAGAAGTTTGCAAGAAGAGACGCTGCGTTCGAGGCATATGTAGCTTTGTTCCATGCTGGTCTTGTTTCTGATCACCTTCTTCCTATAAGAGGAACAGACGAAGCAGCAATTGAGGCTCACAGTGCTGTAGAAAAGATCGCTAGTCTTGTGGAGGTTCCTGAGCAGCTGAACGCGTGGGCCGAAATTGGTCAGGAGTGGCAAAAAGCAGGAAATTTATATACATCTGCCGTTGTGATCGATCATAACGGAGAGGCTTTATCAGAAATGGAGATGCTTCTCCCTCGAGCCTTGCCAAGCATCCCGAATTTTGAGCTACACTGGGATCACGGTGTATCGTTCACCGCGATTATTAGTATGAGTTCCCCTACACCGCTTCACCAGGATTACATAGCCTCCGCAGCACAAGCCACAGGCTTACTGCTTTCCTCTATCTATCAAAGGCGAATGGATGCCGGGCAGTTCGATTTCGCCGCTTTGTTCATCGCCCCTGACATAAGAGACCTAGAGGCGTGGACTGAGCCCTTCCGCGGAACAAGGCGAGCTGACACGCTCTTGGACATAACAGAGGCAAGTTCAAATATTGGGATTGTTCGAGATATGAACAAATATGGGACAGCCCATGTCTTCCGGGACGTACTCCGCACACATTTCGACGCATCGGACGATGCTGCACAGTGTGCGATGGTCGTAGACTGGGAGAGAACCCCCGAAACGGATTATCTAAAACTAACGAGACTGTCAAAAAGAGCAGACTTCCTCCATGAGTTGCATCCGCGGGTTCAGGAGGCAGTTGGTGTTCCAGGGTTCATATACATACCAGCAAGCGAATGCGAAGTAGACAACCTACCTCTCGCTTACTCTAGATTTGCATTGTTCATCCCTTCCATTATGCACCAGGTTGAGATTGGTTTCATTGTAGAGAACCTTTGCAGGACTCTATTATCCTCGGTACAGTTCAAAGACCTCAGTCTTGTGATGACTGCCACGAGCGCTCCTGCCGCCCGAGAACGAACCGATTACCAGTGTATGGAGTTCTTAGTAGGTCTTGGGAGCTATAAATCAAATGTTCCGTCACAGTTGACTGACTCACAATTTCAAGGGAGATAGTCGACTCAAGCTCTTGACATCGATGACACTCCTGGCCGAACATCTCCAGTGGCATGAGGGAATCTTGTCAAACAAGAAAGATCACATAGTCTCAAACGCTCACCTTGCATCGGCCGCTCTCCGAACCAACTTAGCTAAATGGATCCGTACAAAGCCATTCACAGGTCATAAATGGAAGCCTCCCTATATCTCAACTATATCACATGATCGAGTAACGACCACCAGACAGGTTTCGACGAAGACACTTGCAGATGTTGTCGAGGCCCTTATTGGGGCAGCTTGGCTTGATGGAGAAGAAGAAAAAGCGCTTGCATGTCTGAAAGTATTCTTGCCCGAGATTCCATGGTTACCGCTGTCTGAAAGAGTGGACTCATTGTCTGTCGTTTACAATATAAATATCCAGTATCCTGCACATTTTGAGCAGCTCGAGGAGTTGATCGATTATACTTTCACCCGCAAATCTCTTCTTGTCGAGGCTCTAACGCACCCAAGCCACCATGGCCCCCACAGCGGTGCGTCCTACCAAAGGTCTGTTCATTCCGCCTCAAATAATCAGCGAGTCAAAGCGTACTGATTTGTTTAACAAGGCTTGAATTCGCTGGTGATTCGATTCTGGATAACATCATTACCACCATAGCCTACGCTCACCAACCCCCTGTCCGAACCAACATGCTCCACCTCATCCGCACCACCCTCGTCAATGGCCCATTCCTCGCGTTCCTATGCCTCACCCTTTCCATCCCAGTGACCGGTTCAGAAGATACCTCGATCTGGCGTTTCATGCGCCACGCTTCTCCCAATATCGGTAATGCCCAACAAGCCTGTCTTGCTCGCTATAGTACCCTCAGAGCACCTATAAGTGATGCTTTAGAGCAAGGGACTCACTACCCTTGGACCCTTCTTGCCCGCCTCGACGCCCCCAAATTCTTCTCTGACATCATCGAATCCCTCCTTGGCGCCATCTATATCGACAGCCGTGGCTCTCTGCCCGCATGCGAAGCCTTCATATCCCGTCTTGGTCTGATGACGTACCTTCGACGAGCATTGAGAGGTAGCGTTGCGCTGCTACACCCGAAATTGGAATTGGGAATGTTGGCGGGTGCGGAGAAGGTGAGATATACGGTTGAGAAGGCTGATGAGGAAGGAGAGGGAGGGGGGAGACTGAGCTGTAGCGTCTCGGTGGGGAAGAGGGAGCTTGTGAAGGTTGGAGATGGGATCAGTGTGTTGGAGATTCAGACGAGGGGCGCAGAGGAAGCGGGAAATATTTTAAAAGGAGAGAAAGCGAAGATGGCGGAGAAAGGCGATGTTAAAGTGGAACAATCTAAGAAAGGGTCGGATACGTTTGGAACCGATGAGGAGATAAATGACGTTGAAGAGAGCGACGGAGAGTCGATGGCTTACGAGACGGCTAACGAGATGTGAGGAGTACGACGGACTGAGTAAAGTAGGGGATAAACAGGAGCGTACACTTTTTAGATCGGACGGCTCAAGAAGGTTGATGAATCTAATGACTTGAATGAAAACAATTTATTATTTCGGGCAATAGTGTTCTCTCAGAAAAGGTCATCTTGAAGCAAAATCAGAGAGACTTATTTCGAGTAAAAAGTCAACCATGAAAATGAACAGAAGACTATATGAGTAGCAAAGACTTGACAATGCTGGTTGCGAATGGTGGTATAGTCAAGTGGGCCAAAAAAAATCGTAACGGCGAAGGGCGAAGAGCAAAGTAGAAGGATAGTCAGACGAGCGAACCAACTTTAACAGCAACAGAAAAAATACTTATCCAGCCGTGTAGAGGAATGGTGAAGTGGGAAAAAATCAAGATGGATGAGAGTTCGTCTTTACACTTCGAAAAGACACTGCAGGCGTGAACCAGTACGAGAGCTGTTGAAGAGAGATTATATACAAAAGAGATCAGTGCTAGGGGAACTTTACTATGCGTGTCAACACTTGAAGGTCACAATGTCCACCTGCAATATGGCCGCTGTTCGAAGACCTTGACTGACCAACTCTACGGCACGCCCTCTATGCGGCCAAAGCCGAGGATTAAATTTTAGATGGAAACAAAGGACAACATCACAAGTTGGTCAGGTAATCTTCTATCTCCTCTTTGCTCAGCTTTCGAAATCTTGGCCCTTGCGCTCCTTCGACCCCTTCATAGCCCAGCAGGTGATTCGCTGGTGGGCCGACGATACCTGGTTTCACAAGTAAGCACGGATACCTGGTATTGCCGGTTGATGCACTTGCCTATTTCAACAGTCTCTCCGTTCATCTCCCCCTCAATTGTCTCCTTCAGTGTTAGGAGCGCAATGTGCACCGCATCCTCGAGTTCCAAGTCGTCTTTGTATCTCTTCTCCAAGAACGTCTTCGCACTAGTCGCACTCTTCCCAATAGCAGTGGCCTTCCACGGAAAATAGCTTCCACTCGGGTCAACCTGGTAAAGACTGGGCCCACCCTTCAGTATCCCGCCCGTCTTCCCCGACGCCTTCTTCTTCTCAGCCTCGGTCTCTAACCCCTCATTCTTCAACTCCTCTGTCTCGGGCTCTACACCATCATCCCACCCAGCAATTAGTAAACTGACGCCATAAGGCCGAACACCAGCAGATTGTGTAGCTTCCTGCATAACCCGCGCTACATCTTGCACTAATATTCGAGTGGGTGGGTACTCGTTATAGATACGCTTGTAGCCTGTATGCGATACCTTACGTGCTCTGTCGACAAGGACTCGATAATCGGGGCCCATGCCGGAGTAGACCATGCCGATATCTGGAGTGATGAGTGAGACCTTGGAGAGGGAGGGAGGATCGATAAGAGGAGAGGAGGATTTCTTTTCGGTTGCCAGTACAATGCCGTTTGTCGCTAGAGAGGTTGTCAATATACCCAACGTATCCGGAGTCCAAATGAGGTGTGGATGGTACCTTTGATACCTAAGGATGTGACACCTTGGTTCACTGCGTTGAGGGCATATTCTAGAGTGGTATTAGGTTGATTCTGGAGTTAGGGCTTCAAGATCTAGCACACCTATTTGCACCAGCTTCCCACTAGAACATATATCAGTAAAATGATGTCCATATTGATCCAGAGCTTAGTTCTTACCTTGGGGAAAAGGTTGTTAACGAGAAGGAATATCTGTCCGCCATGGCGGATCCGGAATGGAAGTTACTAAGGTCAGCAACAGCTCATCCAACAGAAATCTCTTCGATTCCACTGAGATCACTGTGTTCGAAAGGCGAGTGGATTGTTGAGCGTCCTGTGAGCTGAACAATAGAGGCAGCTTCGAATGCACCAGGCACAGAGCTCCTACGCGTCAAGTCAACTTTAGCCGAGCCAGACGATGCCTTAGTGGCGGCGTTCAGTTTGGCCGACGCCGACCAACAATGTCAGCCTTTGGCACAAAGAGCACGTCGCCTCAACTGCCATTACTAGATCACTCGCTGGATATGTATATTATCCCATTCACTGGGCTTTGGCTGCAAATAAGAACAGATTTCGAAGCTGGATAGAGTGGTCTTTCACAGTATTGAAAATTTTCATCCTCTGATATAACCATGGCTTCTACTGGTTTTAGTCCAAGCCCACAGTGGCACTGGCCGCAAGATATTCCCACGAGTCCATCTAATCCTGATTTTCATACGGGCTCATCTATGCCGGGTGGCTTCAGCGACGAACTCAATGAATCCTCCGAAGCTCAATATAGGGCAAAATCAAATCCCAAGCCCGCCGAAACCAATAGCCCAAAGCCGACTCCCACCTCAGCTCCAAACCCAGCTCCAAAGTCGGCTGCCAAACCAGAAAAGCGTTGGCCTCCAAGAACCTGTCGTATTTGTTTGGAGACTGTGATGCCGACGTTTCACATGCCGACAGAAAGCCTGCCCGGTATACTTCAACCTTCCCCAAGTGTGACATATGATTCCACGGATCCGGAGTCTGGTAGACTACTTCGACCTTGCAAATGCAAGGGATCCTCGAAATACGTTCATGAAGGGTGTCTCCAGGCCTGGCGGCATGCTGACCCCGGCTACGCAAAAAGGAACTATTGGCATTGCCCTACATGTGGGTTTCAATATCGATTGGAAAGGATGAACTGGGGAAGATGGATCAGCAGCACCACAACTCAGGTTGTCTTGACGATTACAATACTCTTCCTCACCATGTTTATTATGGGGTTTGTCGCAGATCCTATCATCAATATTTATCTTGATCCTTACTCATTTCTATCTTCCGCCTCAATATCAAACCTCGGATCCAAACTTGAACCAATACTGACGGACGAAGATGTTCCAACATGGACAGAACATTTCATCAAGGGCCTTGCTTCACTTGGTTTACTAAGTTTTGTCAAAGTCATCTTCGCACTTTCTCCATGGCAGTGGTGGAATTTGAGGAGCTCTGGTATCTTGAACAGTAGCGGGCGCGCTGGGGCCAATGGACGCGATCGCTTGGCAAGCATCAGTTGGATTATGGTGCTTGTTGGTGTTGGGACTTTTCTTTGGGTAAGTCTGAAAACCCAAGCTCTTCAGATTCCAACCTAATTCTTTGCAGGCAATATACAAGGGTGTTCGGGCTTGGAGTCGCCGGACATTGGAAAAAGCAGGTGAACGGGTCATGGATGTAGCCGGCGAAGATGATTATGACAAGGACGAGATTCCACAGGAGGAAGAAGGGGCTGCGGGCTCTGCAACTGCAGGCGTAGGTGGAAACTCTTGATGGTGTCATTCCAATATCACTACTCTATTAGGGCAAATGCAACCCGCCGCCCTTGTCAACAATAGTTCAACGATGGCCATGCGTCCCGTCTTATTTGCTCTTCCGCAGCCTGAAAAATCCCTACCTCATCAACGGATTGTGATTACATCGCATCACTTTAAGTTGTCACGTATCTCTACCATGGCGTGCCAATTAGTCGATATGCGGAGAGCTAGAGCTTGTACCAAGTCAAAAGGCTGGGGTGTTATGCCACACCTTAAAGACTTGACAAGCATCGCCATTTTCGACAGGGTCATTCATCATGTACCATGTCCCCTGTGGTGTACTCCTCCTAGGATACCTACTACCTACAAGGCTGTCAAGGTGGTAAACTCCCCGAGTGGAAGTTGATGAGAAAGGGTTTGAGAGATGGCTCGATATCGAATTCATGGTTGGATCACCAGGAGACGAAAGTCAGTACGTAATAACCGATAGGCCGGCTCTATTACCAGAAAGAGTGGTAATTGGGTTAAGATTGACTTATTTCAGATATCTCTTCATCCAATTCTCAGCTGCATTCATAAGCCGAATGGATGATCTTACATTCTTATTGACCATCCTGACTGACAACTCTTTTAGAAAAGTCAAGTGAACTATGTGATTACCCACAACAAGTTGGCAAGACTGGCACTTGGTTTGAGAGGCAGCATGCAAGCACGCTCTTCACGAAGACAAAGTGCTGCTGTCTATTGACTTTTGACTCCCCTCTGGTGGATGAGTGTCGCATTTTCTCTAAGCAGTTAGTACAGTTTGATTCATTAGACGGATATGAAAAGTCTTGTGGTCGTGCCTTTGATCCAGCTGTGTGGTAGTAGTGGCGCTGACAACCTGTTTGACGGACGGCATATCAGAAATCCAGTTCGCTGCCGCTTAATGTAAGTGAGAATGCGTATATCCGGAATTTCCTTCAACATTAGGGTATCAAACGCTGTTTCGTTACCATGTGAAGTCTAGATCATCAGCCTTCTTGCACACATTGAGCATCGTTGGCGAACATCAACCATCACCATCAGTTATCGTTCTCCTTTACCCCTGAACGTCCGTGCACGATTATGTGAAGCAATCAGTGAATATGGACTACATTGCTACCCACTATTTGGGCCCTGATGGACATTTCACGAACACAATCGTTATCACTGTGCCTGGTGATCTTCTTCCGGTATCCCTGACTATCGTCAAATATGAGAAGGGCGCCGAGATTACAACCTACAACCTTACTCTAAGCCAAAAAACTAGCCCTGTACCGTCCTTGACGTACTCATCTACAGATCCGAGCACCGGATCCACCACAGGCGGCTCGGACGACTCTTATGACTTCATTGCTGAGATCATGTCTGCTCCCAACAGTGACGGTTCAGAAGAGGAGTTGACCATGACTCCTGCTCGCCTCGCTGAAAGATACCGCTCCGCGGCTGTGGCTCCTGCCCAAACACATCAACATGCTCCAGCCACACAGTCTTACCGTGGATCCGGTGGATCCGACTCTTGGCAGCTCTTGGAGTACATCCCGCGCCTGGATCGTATAAAGGCTGAGGAGAGATCTGCTGCAGAAGCTGAGAAGAAGGCTCGCCGGAATGGCGATTGGCTTCTCAAGCTCTTGGATACCGGGGCCTTTGACAGCGAGCTCAAGCAAGAGCTTCAGACAGTGATTAACATGGTTAGACATATGAACATCATGCTCTACAAGGGAAAGAATGACACCATCGATTGGAAGATCAAACCCGATGTTATGGAGGAACTGGAGGAAGTTACACTACAAGTCATCCACTTTTTCGACGAGTTCGGAAATAATCTCAATCGTGGTATTGACAAGATCCATGAAGTCAAGACTCACTTGCCGAGCCTTAAACCTGACACGGACCCTTACCTGTGGAGAACAGCCTTGAGAGTATGGAACGCTAGGCTCATGGAGTATGTGTAGCCATTTGTAGCGTTGAGAAGACGACGCAGTGCTAACGGTTGTTACAGAGAACTTGCACCGGTTCGCAAACGTGAGAAGCAGCTTTTCGAAGGCTTAGCAGAGTTCTATGATGCTATGGTCTACCACCCGTTTCTCCAAGTCCGTAAGATAAATTCCAGACACGACATGTGCAGGTTCACCGAGCATTTCGACGCCATCTATCAGGCAATTGAGTTTCTCAACGAGGCCTACGCGACGATTGACCGCGAGATGCACAAATTCGGAGCCACCTACCAAACAGCGCAAAAGTGTCTTTTTTCGGTGCCCGAGGTTTACAGCAATCAATACGAGGAACAGATTATGCACGATCATCTCCAGGCTCAAATGAAAGCAAACCCCTCGGAAGCCCTTGATTGTGCGACAAGTCCCTTCTGTACTATGAAGACCCCTTCCAGTGCTACCGTCGGCAACTCTCTAAAGACATCTAAACCCGCTTTCAAGAGTGCTATGACAGCGACCAAGGAGGACGAGGCCGAGGAGGACCGCGAGTTCCAAGCCATCATCGTCCACCTTCAGAACATGAAGCTCGAGAAGGCGGCTGCTAAGGCCAAGGCGACTGGCAATGACAATGGATTGGTGGCTATCACGAACAAGGATAGGGGTAAATTTGGGTCAAGTTCTACAAGTGCGCAAGCCATGGAGAGGTTCAAGAAGAAGAATGTTTCACCGAAGAAGAATTTCTCCTTCTGATTTGTAACTTCACCGTCTCGAACTTCGAGTATCATTGCTCCGATATGGAAGGACAAGATTAGCGGGAATGAAAAGTTGAATAATACCTCTGAAGTGTAGACTACCTGAGTCACACTTCTCTTGTCTCCTCTCGACAGGCTATTGTACATATGATTGATATCCAAAGAGACCCTATGAGATCGAGAGGAAGAACCGCACCAAATGCTCTTTGTGAAAGCACAGTGATTGACCCTCTCTCATAATCTTACTCCCATGACTCTTGTTGTCTCAATGGTGTCTTGCAAGAACGAAGGCGGGCAGAATTGCGTAGCATGGCAAGGAAAATGGAGAGGAGAATACGGAATGTATCCATCCGCCCCTATCTGAGCTGGCCACCCCCTTGCTGTTGACTGATCTCTACATTAATACTCCCTATACGATATATCCCCCTATTTCACTGCCACTACATGTAGATTGGAATCAATGATGTTGTTGTTAGGGGTAGGAAGTGACTAGCACAGCCAGTACAGCCAGATCATTGCGGACAGATAGTACTGTATCCGTATTCCTACAAACCAGTCCCAAATCCAATCTACTGCGTATAGTGAGTATTGCCCTCGCAGTGCTAGCCTTGAGGAATGGAGGCATTGACAGCTTGAAGATGTAATTTGAGACACAGTCATAATCCAAGTTGGCTGAGCAGGTCATGCTTAGAGCTTAGAAGCAAAAGCGGCATCCGGGTCGGGAATTCGTTTTGTCTGTGTCGTGGAGGACTGCGCCACCTTATAGTTCTAGGACCTTACCTACGGAGTACCTAGACCATCTTCCATATAAATCCATCTACAACACCCGACTGTTCGACTGTTCAGTCGTCTACAATCGTAGAATTTACTCCTAATTGCCTCCTTTGTTTCCGCAGCTCCCTCTAGATACTCCTCCTGCAATCATGGCGATACAAAACGCATCCCCTCCCACATCATCATCATCATCAAGCCCCATCTCAAGAAGTGCAAGAGAAACCCTCTCTCTAGACCTCTCGACCCTACCTCCTCTCATCGAGCCCTCGCCCCCATCCAATACCCTCCTCATAACAGTAAGCCTTCTTCCGCCTCTCTCATCCTCCAACATACACTAAACTGCTGTCCCACAGAACCTCCTCGAGCCCTCAATCTTCCACCCCACCTGCCTCCACGAAATCCGCACCCTCATCGACTCTTACGCCCCCCTCCACTCTTTCTCCCCGCTAAAGTCTCTCCGCCGCATAATCGTCTCCTTCTACACCACCCCCGCCGCCATCCTCATCCGCCAGCTCCTCGACGGCGAACCTATCATGGGCTGCCGCACCCGCATCTACTTTGGCGGGCCCACCCCCGTCGAATTAATAGACCAGCATCTACACGCCCCCAAATCGTCGAAGTTGTTCTTTATCAGCCCGCCACCGAGCCCGCCCCACGGGTGGGAGATGCGCAATGAGGAACCCCCGAACAAGGACGTGTATGCGGAAGACCTGGCCGCCGCGCTAGCCAATCTACATGCGCGGTACGAGGAGCAGCCACTGAGCCCTGCGGACGAAAACATGGACGATAGGAAAGGCGATGGCGGCGAGAGGGAAGGGAAGAGAGTGCAGAGTAGTGGGAGGCAAAGGAGTGGGAGCAGCACGGTGGTGTATCACCCGCGAGATCACGGGGACAGTCCGAATCTGCCGGCGGTGATGGTGGAGGATACGACGGAAGAGGGGGAGGAGGAGGTGAGTCCGCTTGACGGGTCGGTAGGGATGACGAAGACGGCGAGGCCGCCGGTGGAGTTGATGGAGTAGGGTGGCTTGGGGGCTGTTTGATTTTCTAATTAGCATAGGATAGGGGAATCGGGATGGTGACGGGTGAAAAGCATAGCGTAGGGAGTTCATTCTAGCGGTGTGGTTCCTGTTTTTTGGTAGAAGAGGTTGGAATGGCATGCACCATATCATGCATTTAGAAAGAGCATCTACAATGAAATATCACCTGGGCGTTCTTTTTGTGCGTTCAGGATGCCTCTTTTCGACCTCCTTTGGTCTAGTTTATAGGCAATCTGCCATCTAATTATTACTCACCGCACATCGATTCCAACCTCAAACCCTCTGATCCACCACAAAGATCCTTCGATATGTACATCCCGGTACGTTTTCGAACCGGACTTCTGATCATGTTAGATCTTACGCCGCTTCGACGATATTTACTTTCTCCTCGAACCGTTGTTCTCCATCTCTCTCTGTAATAATCTTCAATCAGTCGTCTAGTACTTATCCGGTATACACTGAAGCTCCTTCCCACACAAACCCCTCCGCAATCCCCCACCCCCAGCCAAAAGCACCACCACTACCATTTCCTAACCGTATTCTCACTTCTCACCCCTTCCATCACCCACACCGTTATCGAGTCGTCCTATAAGATTGCTCCTGCACATGATAGGGAAGCTAAGCTTAACTTAAGCAAGTTGAAAATATACCCCCTTAGCACTTCCTAGACGCCTCAAGCCGGCGTTGTTGGACAGATTGTAAGCTTGGGGAAATGGGAATGACCTGGGGGGTATGAGCAGTATCAGAAGTATTTTCGTTTGAGTCGTAGCTTCGTGTGAGAACTTGGGGGTCATGGGGTTTCGATTGGTGATTTGTTCAGGTAGTCATTATGTTTTCTGGGTCCTAGATACAGGTTGGAAGGGGCGGCCGGGATATTGGTGCAGGATGATTTTTAAGGTGAGAAGGTGTGGGGCACGTGTTGCGTCGACGAAATGGAATGAGATTGGGCAGGAGGGGATATGGCGAGGCGATGTCCAGAGGTGATTTTGTGATAGGAGCTATGTGCTTTAGTAGAGAGGGAAAGGAGGTGAAAGGCACCGATTTATGCTGCTGATCGAGGTCTGAAAGGTGCGAAGGTCATTTGCGAGTACAAGCAGAGGTTAAACGGGGAGAGCAGGAGGGGCGGTGATGAGCAAAGCAGTTGAAGATAGAAAAACCACAGAGGCGGTGAGAACCACATATGAGCCAACAGCTTTGGAGGATAGCAAAAACCGAAAAGCCCATTAAAGAGAAATGAGGGAAGCCAATCGGGCCAAGCAGACAGGGAACTAGTAAGTACGAGGTCACGAAGAAGCCAGTGGCCAACCCCCATATTTTCTCCGGGCCAATGAGTAGGTAGGTCAAAGCGGAGATGAGCGGTAATGGCATAGATCAGACCTCGGAATGCCACCGATGGATGTATCGAAAGGCTGCTCCTGCAAACGGAGCTGCAAGGGGTGTGCACAGGCGTCATGCGGAAATCGAAACTTTTGCTTTGCGAGAACAAAAAAAGATAGAGTCCAGGTTATTCGATGATTATATAGGTTGATAAGAAGAATGGCTCATTATGGGATGTGATTGGACGGGTTGCTGGCGAGGCTGGAAACATGAGGCTAGATATAAGTTGGGTATTGGGCTCCAACCATGTGCAATTATAGGCACCAGTAGTGTGACTCAGGAGTGTAAGAGATATATAAGCATTGAATCGCACATAAATTAAGATGGCTTTTGAAACCCCAATAACTCCCGCTCTGCAACCCTGGCCGTCGCGGGAACCCCTAAAAAACAAAGGGTTTGGGTATCTAAGAAAATCCATCTGTCGTTCCTCATTATCCATTACCAGCATGATGCCTTATGATAAAGATTAGAGAAAGGAAAGAAAGCGGTCTGAGTAACACAGCTCGTGGCGAATCTAACCTCCGGTGGCAAGGGAGGCGAAAAACTGCGTCGTCACCCTGGACACAGCCGAATTCGCCACCCAAGCTCTTGATGTGGAGAGTGAGCCAACAAGAGTTGTCTGTGATTCTGTCATCTGTCTCATATCGTTGGGCTGTCGTTGTAAGGAGTCGAGCCTCTAGCTAACCCAAAGATACCAGTAGTGTTGTTGTACGCAAATATCATATGGAAGAGCCGAATAACCAAAAAGAGGTAGTAGATCTCATCGCTGGCGCTCACGCCGGCTTCGTGAGTTCGAATACGTGTCGGTATATGCTCTGGGCTCCTCTGGAGACTCGGGGGGAGATGGATATGCCCGTGCAGCCCGTGCTCGATCCTCATTATTTCCCTTATAGTCCCGATACTCGCCATCAGTGATCAATCGCTTGTTCCACAGGTAGGCATAAAGCTCAAAGTCTGGTCGAGCAGCGGCCAGTCTGCAACCATATTGGTGGTGGTAAGCGACGTGTTGCATTCGTTCGGCCCAGCTGCATATCGCAGTGGAGGAGTCGAACTTCGCATCGCAGAAGCAGCATTGGTTGAAATCTGGAGGCCCAATCTCACGGAAATGTGTCATACTGTGGTTAAACCAATCTTCCACCTTGGAGAAGGTCTCGAGGCAGAAGAGAAGGTTGAACGGGCATTCGAGGTTGCCTTCCGTTCTTACGGTATCAACCACGAGGACACCACCCTCTCCTTCAGCGAGCAATCTTGAATTTGCTATCTCCAGTTGTCTTATACCGACTGAAGATGGCACCGACTCGGAGGTTGTAAGACTCGGTGATGTGGTCAGAGCTGCGAGGTCGTGTGATGAGGTGTGCTTGCTGCCGGCAACGAGCATCGATGTCCCAGTACTACTGCCAGGCAGTCCATGGTCACTGCCACCACGGTGTCCCTGGGAGGGTGGGAAAGTCGACTGCTCTGCTAGTCTTTGAGGCAGTCTCGAATCGGTTGTATCTCTCAAGTATGTCACAATTGCAGGGCGCTGCACCCTTCTCCGAGGAAGCCCGTCCACTGCAGACGATGAGTATTGCCTTCCGTTCCCCGATGCTGAGAACTTACTGCCACTGTACTGTCCTGCACGACGCGATGAGGATGGCATTGGTCACTTCTTGCTTGTTCCGTATTGGGTGCCAGCGTTAGAAACTCTCCTGAGTCCTGACAGTTTCAATGATCGATGGACTAATGGGCATCCTGTGGAGCCCGGTTGTTGAGTGGTAACAGCTTTATGATAAATGGAGGAGAAGTCGATAAGCTTTCACGTTGCTTCCGCTGCGTTGTAAGGAGACTAAGTGGTGATGGTCCAACATCTCCAGGGTCCTCTAAAGCGGAGGTGGGGACATGTGAAACCAACTTCAATGGGTTTCTTTTACTCCGTACTTCTTCAGTAGCTGAAGTTCTACGTCTCGTATATCACTCAATCTTTGTACAAAGACAACAATCATGTTCTATTGATCGAGCTTCCAGCGTTACGTAGAAAGCCGACACGGCATTTGCGGGAGACCAAAGACCAAAGAGCCCTGCAACGGAAGAAGCCTAAGCAACGACAAGCCAGCTCTTTCCTAGCTATCAATATTATATTTCCAGTATGTAGCAACGTATCTACTACGATACCCTCAATGCATGCTGTAACTCATATTACTGTGCTCCTTGCGTCCCCTACGAGTATCCAAAGCACCTTCGGATTTTGAACGCGACGATACGTCGTTAGCACGTGATCATCTCGACATACTCGTAGGGTGGAGCATTTTATGGTGCAGTTCTCAACCTTCCTTGAATTCTTGAATCAATTTGATGTCTACACAGTAAGCGGTCCTTTAATCCACCAAGACTTTCTGCCCTGAGCACACTGCCAGCTTCTGTGGAGCCTGTTGTCCATACCCCCTTTGACGAACATTGTCCGTTATATACCCTTGGCTCATCAATCGAGGCTCAGTACTCTCTAGTATCCTTAACCATTAAGGTAGGGAGCCAAAATACTGATGAAAACCACGCTAGCAGAACTAAGTCGCCTCACCCTCTGTTTTTTGTAATGCTTTCTATCAAGGTGAGAGGATTCGCCAGAAGGTGATCCCTGCGATTCTGGGAGTAAATCTGCCTCTGTAACGGGAGACCATAGTCGCTCACGATAGGTTCGCAGGGAGGGCTCAAGTGGAAGACAAAAGTTCCATATCTATGGATGGCGAACTTGGTGTTTAGAAAACTTGAGCAGACACGGTTGAAAATGGGAAAGTCAGCATGAGTGAGGTTATAAAAAGAGATTTTCAGCAGAAATGTAAAGTGAATAGTCAGTTGTATTCTTGTCGATTCTATGTATCGCGAAGCAGTTTGTCAAGCAAACCTCAAAGGCTAGAGGTTCCCCTAAGTTAGGTATATAGCAAACGATGAACACCAAATCAATTAAACATGACCAGAGGTGGTTCCTCAGTTCTTTGGAATTAAGATGTTGAGATTGGCGTCTGAGCTTTGTACTGAACTACTCCAGTACCTCTAACATAAAATAGATAAAATTTCCGTCGAGGATGGTCATTTGGAGCGAACTAATGTAGGATTCATCTGCCGTGGGGCCCGATCTCGGAGAAGTAGGAATGAACATGAGACGTAGATAAAGTAGCTATCAGAAAAGGTTTTATGAAAGTGACGGCAAATAGGAGAAGTGCGGGTGAACGTGATGCCCGTGACCGCAAGTTCGTGTCATTCATTAGATGACGGCCGATATCCGAAACCTGGGAGGATCAAATACGAGAAGAAAACGGCAGACAGAAGGACAGCCTTAGCCAAAAACTCAGCAGCGGAGGGAGATTTGAAGAAAGTGTATGGTCTCCAGGCAAATTCGTAAACCTCTAGAATCTAGCTTTGTTATCCCTCCTTGAATAACTTGTGGTCCCTAGAATAGAAGATATGCTCCTTAGACAGCTGGTGAGGTATCGAGCGTTTGGGTCATAATTGATACCGCTGCAAGCTAAAGGAGTATTGTGACTTTCCCCTCTAGCACACCAAGGCTCATGCACAAACAGCTCGCTGAAGGACGAACAAGAAACCACCATGTATTAGTTTAGTGCACCACGCTTGCTCAAAGGACGCAGCTTCATCCATCTTGTTCCACCACACCCAGCATCCCAAGCTTCCCAATAAGAACACACACCTCAGCTACGCAAGCTAGAACCTGCGTCTCGTGGAGGTGCTATGAGCCTTTAGGAAGCCCTAACACGGGGTCACATCAAGGTCACCGCAGAATAGAGCTTCGGTTAAGCGCCTCCATTAGCTCGGGTCTCGTAGCCAGCGCTTGCTTCGCTTGTGGATATGGCATCCACTGCCGTCCTCTCTTATGCATTTCGGGCCACTGTGCTGCTTCCCGGTCAACAGTAACCTCGTAAAACTGATACAGTGCTTTAGGTGCGTCCGTGGTGAGCTGCTGGGGAGAGCGCATTTCGGGGATTTTTCCCAGATCGCGTTGGACGGTACAGACAATCCCGGCCTCTTCCCAAGCTTCGCGGCGAGCTGCCTCTTGTGCAGTGCCTTCGTCCGTCTCCCAGCCGCCTTTTGGCAGGACCCAACCGCCGCGGCGGGTAGATTGGATGACGAGGACTTTGGTTTTGTCGCCAGAGAGAGGCACCACGCCAGCGACGAGACGCTCACCTTGAGCACCATATCCTAAGATAGAATTGCAACATCAGCACATAGCATTTAAGGTTTCGATACTAGCCTGATGCCACAACAGCGTGGACAATATAAAGATCGCTGTTATCACTCTGTACTTACGCTGGTTGTCTCTTCCTGTACGAGCAGTAGCAGGCAGAGTCTGAGCCATGATGAATAATGTGCCGAATGCTAAGGAAGTGGCACTAAGGACAGGATTCCAGCGCGACTATTGATTAGGCACAACCCAAAGATCAACACCAGCCTTGGGTGTTAGAACTGTCCTTGTGGGGTTCAAATAGACTAATTGTGAGGAGGTGAGGTGTCTTGTAGGTCTAAGCGGGTGGAAAGGAACAGAGAAAGTGGGTTGCTCCAAGAGGAAGGCTTAATTGTAGGCAGATGGCGGTCAGGTCAAAGGTTATAACCACTGCAGTCGGGGAGGCCTTCAGCCCCGTGGCGGGCGAGACTGAGGATTGTGAATGTTCCTTTTGGAAGGGGAAAAGGAAGGTGTAGACATTTTTAATCTGAACGTGTGTTGAGTAGTCAGGCTCCGGGCTAGACAAAGTGGTGGAGCAAGAAATTGGTGGGGAGAGAGAAAGAGAGGATTTACCGTGGGTGCGTCGGAGAGCGACTGGCGGGCTTGCCAAAACAATTTTATTACACAAGTTACAAACTTAGATACAGTAAGTATTAACGACTTCCGGCGGGTAGAAAACCCCCACGCCAGCCAGCTAAGGTGCGTGGGTACCTTAGCCTTTTGCTTTCATCCTGTAAGGTATTTTAAAACATGATACCTGTGATACCTGTGATACCTGTGATACTTACGATACTTCAATGATCCCTGGGCCGCCTGAACCATGTCCATGAAGAACAATCGTAACGGATATGCCGGTTCGAAGGATTTGTTGATCAAAGTGTCACTCAATCTCCTCCAGTGGTACAGGACAGATGACATGGCAATCCAAGCTGCCTACCTGGAGTATCTGTAAGTAACATCAGAACCCCACGTTATTGATGAAAGTAAGTAGGCAATCCACGTCTTCTGTAATCCCAATGCCCCGATACGAAACGGAGTCTATTTGCTATGGCAGCCTGTGATGGTGGTAGAAATGGATCATCAAATATTCTGACGCTGCAGGCTTCTCCCGTAACACAACGTAAGGGAAGTAAGGGAAGTAAGGTATCTGCCTTACCTACCTAGATACCTAAGCTGCATCTCAGGCTGCATCTTTGCATATGTAAGAGGACAGTGCGCCATTGCGCGGAGAATTATTCGGTCTTCTAGAAACCAGACCTACCTCTCTTTAGCTACCTCAAGGCAGATCAGTTCAGATCAAATGACTAGAAGGTATTCGAGGAACAATTCGAACGATGCAATAATGTACTGTATACAGTCCAAGGCGTTTGGAAACCAGAGGAAGAGTCGCCCATACCTAGATAGATACCTACATTACCACAGTACTTTACTACTACTACTACTACTACTACTGCCTACCTTACTTACCTACCTACTTACCTTACTTTGCTGCCTACCTATCCATCACTTTAGATCCGGGATAGGCAAGCCTAGCCAAACCGGACTGCTATTAACGCCAATTTGGACTTCCATTTGACAACACTCCACAGCCGATCATGCAGGCTCAGCAGCAACACCCCGCAGCAGTGGACGGCCCTATCTCTCTGATCACTCCCTTGGGTAAGCTACTTCGTTCAAACCCACCACTCCGGCTGTCCCTTGAATCTCGTGCGCATTTGGCTGGCTCATGTTGTTTCTATTCTTCTTCTTTATCGAAACAAACGGCAAAGTATATCACGAAACTGACCGACCTGTCTGCAGGATATAGCCAGTCTTCCTGTGGCTACTGTAAATCAAAGCCAAAGCGCACACGTCAGGCTCTCAGCACCTCTCACAAGTCACAACCAATCGTTACAATCGTCAACTCAGTCGCCGTTTGTCACTGACGATTTTTGGGTTTCTAGGTGCTTCTGTGTTTGCTTCCTCTACTTTGTTACTCCCGTCCCATTACCAAGCCTTAGTGAATCGAGGATGGCGTCGGTAAAGCTCTCAATCCTGACCTCTGTGGGTCCAGAAGCAAGCATTGGCTTACGCATGGATGTTCCTCAGCTCCGGTGATGTCTATTACAAGCCAGACAATTTGAACTCCTGCTGTCCGCATTACACTATCCGGTAACTAAGGCTGACATGTCTCTTTGATAAACACATGTTGACAGACGACCGTTAGATTAGATGCATCTGCTTTTGACCCAACAAAGGATCAGAGGCAAGCTGTTCATCGATGGAACAAGTATATTCTAGGCTCCCAATACAGAGAACAAGCCGCTAGGCTTTGCCCAAGGACACGGCAGTACGTCACCCAAATATATAATATATAAAGTCTAGTGACCATGTTTCCAACTAATGTGTCATTACATCTGTCTCTAGAGAGAAGAAGCGCCGGCGAAATCACTTCAACCTGCGCGGTTCTATATATGAACCCGAATACAAGAATGTCAAAAGACCAATTCATCCTAGAACAAAAGACCCCATAGAACCAGCGCACAGATTCGAGATCACACTGGAGCCGGATGAATTTACAAATGAGAAGTTTGCACCACTGAATACATTATTGAAAAAGGCTTAGAGCTGATATAGAGTCTAGATATGCTCTATTCGCGAACTACCAGAAGGTTGTCCACCATGAGAAACCTTACGAGATTTCCAAGCCTGGCTTTAGAAACTTTCTTTGCTCTGGCTTACGACGTAGTGTGCAACTCAAGAATGGAAAAGAACAAAAGCTTGGCTCTTACCATCAATGCTATAGATTGGACGGGCGACTTGTGGCTATTGGTGTATTGGACCTTCTGCCGGATTGTGTTAGCTCGGTCTACCTCATGTATGTGTTCCTTAGCTGCTATGGTTCGTCTTCATCATATGCTCATAGCTATGTAGATATCATGACTGTGTCAGTGATTGGAGTTTCGGCAAGCTTAGTGCATTGCAAGAGATAGCCTTGACGCTCGAAGGTGGCTATGATTGGTACTATATGGGTGAGTAGATCACCCTAATGTAACTCACCATATGGCCATACATCTCAGACGGTTAGGATACTACATCCATTCGTGCGTCAAAATGCGCTACAAAGGCGCCTACCGTCCTTCGTATCTTCTGGGTCAGTAATTTCCGGATAGTATAGCATCTTAGAGGCCACACTCATTCCTGGCTTCTAGACTCGGAAACCAACGGATGGGACCCCTTGAACCAAGACTTGCTTAACCGCCTTTCTGCTAGGAAGTATGTATCAATGTCCCACGAGCATCGTTTAGAGATCCCTACGACATCAATCTCTACTTTCCTTCAATCTGATAGTATGACCACCTCCAATTTTGAGAAGGAATCAAGACTTGGTCTAGAAGCTTTCAAGGAAGCTTTCCAATATGTGAAAGGACCTGAGGATGAAGCGGCTTCACTGAAGGTCGCCCAGAAGTACGCTTCTGCTTTCGATGCCGGCATGCCAGGGCTTATCACACCGAATGAACTTGCTGCAAAGGAAGACCTCCTTGGTCAATGGATGGTCAGTTTAGGGGACGTTATAGTTACTTTGGAGGTAAAGGCCGTGCCTAAACAAGATAAGATTCAGTCCCCAACGATAATGTCTTATCTAGGACCTAGAAACCTGGGACGAGTCTGAAGTAACAGATCACTTGTCGATCAAAGGCGTTGCTGCTGAGCTAGCTGCTTGTATTGGACTAGACATGGTCAAGCAAACGATTTTCAAGTACCCAGCTTGAGTGACTGCGAGTCGAACTACAGAGCTAAGCAAGAGAAGCCTTCAGGCTATAAGACAGACCCAGTTCCTGGCTAACACCAGGTACTTTAGCCCCAAATAAGATATCCTCTCGTATGAAGACGTGGAGTTTGTAGCTAAACAACTAGTTTTTGTGCTTCAGGCTTCATCCCTCACTCGAGGATATCGAGAGTCAGTAAAGATTGAGCGGTCTTTATAAGGAGTGTGGTCATAGGCTGTCGAAAAAATCGTCAGGCTCTGCCGGCGAAACTGTACGGAAAACAGCACCGGAGCCGAGTGACCACATATCCCATTACCACACAGTTCGTTGGATACCTAGTTAGTCTCATTAACTACTAGCGAAAGCTTATAATCCTAAGATCAGGAAAAGAAATGTATGAAATTTCCTGCCCACTTTCTCTGATAGCTGGACTAGCTATCGATTGCTATTGGCTAAATTTCGACTTGTGCTGGTAGTCATGGCTAATCAGGCATCATCAATGTTCTTAGATGAAGAAAACCATGAGTTGTTTGCCGTGTTGGTTACTTTGCTTCTCAAATTATGAGTCTAAGCATTAATTCATTCATTCTCATAGACAGCCTCATGATCATGTCGAGCCCGCCGGTATATGAAGCTAGTCTGCTTTCTTTCACGCCTCTTTCCATCATGTGCGCCAAACATTCTGATTGTTCTACCTTTCATCACTCCTTCCAACCCCTCTTTCCACGTGAGAATCTGACTCCTTGATGTCTATGGATGGTTTCACTAGTCGTGAAAGGGGTACATAAAGCCCCAAGCTGTTCCCGAGTTTCCTTCTTTCTCTTTCCTTCTAACATAAACCCATCAACCACTTCATTATTGAAGCCAACCGAATTACGTTCTCGGTAGCTCCTATCGAGACACAACCTTCCTGACAAGCACTCCCTCTTCTTTGCACACAACAACCAGTAACGACTTGTACGCTCGAAGTTCACCCTACGCCATGTCCCATCAGGGTGGTCATTTCTCCAGACGCTCTCCGGGTGCGTTCCAACCAAGCCAAGGCCGCTCTGGCTTCGGTGGCTTCGGTGGCCGCTCTGGCGGGGGTGGACGTCGTTTTAGCTACGGCAGCGACAACGGCAGCGATAGTGGCTCCATCGGAAGTGCAGGTAGCGAAGACCCCCAAGACAGCGAAGCATCATACGGCGGTGGATGGGGAGGGGCCATGTCTGCGGGACGAGGCGGGGGCGGTTTTGGTGCTCGTTACCCTTGGTCAGTCAGAGGCGGCGGTGGAATTGGTGCTCCTGACTACGGATCCGGACGCCGATACTCGGATTACGGAATGGGGGGACGCGGCGGCGGAGGCTTTGGGCGTGGAGCCTCATTTGGAGGAGGGATGGGTGGGTCAGGGGTACCTTATGGAGGACGGTCTCCATTTGGGGCAGGCAGAGAAAGTTCGAGGAGCGGTGGGATGGAGTTCCGCGGCCGGAACCCGATGGGATACGCCAGCTCTGGTGAAGACTCAGAGGGAGAGGAACAACCCAGAGCTTACTTGGGAGGGCGGGGAGGGTCTAGGGCCGGTGGTCATTATGGTCGTGGCAGCTGTGGGCTGAATTGTGGTTCCTGTGGGAGAGAGATGTATTATGGTGGTCCAAGATCCCCTCCAGGACGGTACATGGGTGGTCGACGCCCACCTCCTTATCGTAGACCTACAGGAACACCGGAAGCTCGTCGAGCGCACATGCAAGCTTATCCAAGGAGAGTGTACGGTGCAGGGCCCCCCTATGATGATGAAGATGACTGATAGTACTTTGCTGACGGGCAAGCCATGCTTTGATTGATAGCGACAGCTTCTGGTTGATGGGGTATTGAGCATGCGTGCCGTATTTACAAGCTGAACATTAAGGTACATATGGAGAGCATGCATTTGCTATATTTAATGAAAACAATCACATCTGCCTATTTGATATCGAAGCCTGCTCAGGAAACCTCAAATGAAGCTTTCGACTCATGAACCTATTACATTAATTGAGCTGCTCCAAGGATCATGGCTCTGCGAGTCACCGTCGTTGAATATATGAGTGAATATAGCCATCATTTACGTACGCTTGCTCCAAGATACAAACACTCACTGGAACTCTAAAGAAGATGGTGGCTCTGAGTAGATGGATCTAAAGTCGAACTCTTCTGGAACGTATGCTGTTTCCTTTTTTAAGGACCTTAGATTGTTGGAAGATGTCTCACTACCACCAAGGCAGTGAACAATGTTCTTCAAGTACGGCACGTGCAAGAAAGAAGGATATAATGAGCATTCTCGAGCGCAATATATCTCCAGTGCTACTTGAGACTGTTTACTTGAAAGTTCTGAGGATGTCGTCGGTTGGGGAACAAGAAAACCGACATGATGATTGACGATGGACATCGACTAGCGCCATCTATGTTTGGCCTGCCGCGTCAGATTGATGTTAAATCGTCCGCAAAGGCACAGCCTGATCCCCCTCGGTCGTCCATTCCCTTCTCGGTGGATTTTTTGGCATCCACGTACTCTCGTTCACTGCGACCTTCTTCTTGTCATCAATCTCGACTGTTTGTATCATTGCCGCCGTTATTGCATTAACCTCCCCGTTATTTGACATCGTCTATTGTTTATGCACCGCTTTGCCTTGTCGAAGGATCCAGGAACCTCCAATATCCCACCACTATCGCTGCCTAAACTCTAATCGTTACTTTTGGTGATCTCTTGTCTCGGACACATACTGTAACATTCGCAGTTATACCTTTCCTCAAAAAAGGAGCGATACTGCCAATTGTGGAAGCGGTGCCCCGAGGCGCGACATTGAAGTCTACATGGGTTGGGACTTGCAAGACGGTGTGGTATTAGGAACATTGAAAACATTCTGCGAGGCTTTCACTGAGGTGAAAGAGCTTCAACAATGGTCAGCTATTCTGCGCCTACGGCAGGCATCTTTCGCTGACTTGCATAGCGATATCTACTTGCGTTGCCTATCGCACTCTCCTCGACGTTACTCGCTTTCCTCTATTTACCTACAGCCTCATATGGACAGTACCCTCCACCAATAACGCAAGACTCCAATATCACCATTATACACTCTCCTGTTGACAGCAATGTAACCATCCGCTTCAAATCCCCTCCGATTGGCACTTGTACAACAGCCTTCTCCACTCAACAGCAGTACGCCGGTTATGTCACACTTCCACCGTACACTCTCGCACCAATTCAGCAAAATTACACAATTAATACTTTCTTCTGGTTTATTGAGGCCAGATTGGATGCCCTCAATGCTCCGTTGACTATTTACATGAATGGTGGGCCTGGAAGTAGCAGTATGGTTGGCATGTTCCAAGAATGTGGGCCTTGTGAGGTAGTCGAAATTGCACAAGGCCAATTCGGCACGCAGGCGAGAGACTGGGGCTGGGACCGCAGCTCCAATATCCTCTTCGTTGACCAGCCGAATGAAGTCGGTTTTTCCTATGATACTCCAACTAATGGATCTTTGAACCTGTTCACCTCGGAGATTACTCAACCACCCTCAATCCCACCTCCAAATCAACCGGCATTCACCTTCCTCAATGGCACTTTCAGTTCCAACAATAGTAATACGACCACCAACACCACCGCAATAGCTGCACGTGCAATATGGCACATGTTACAAGGTTTTCTTGGGACATTTCCAGAATACAATCCTGGGAATAGGCCAAATAGCACCCAATCTGGTGGTGTAGTAGGGGTTAATCTTTTCGCTGAGAGCTATGGGGGAAAGTATGGACCTGCGTTTGCTTCCTTCTGGGAGAAGCAAAATGCTTTACGAAGGAATAATTCTGTAGCCAGAAACAAGACATTGGAGATACGTTTGGCTTCACTGGGTATTATGCAAGGATGCGTCGACGACCTTGTGCAAGGGCGCTACTATCCAATTTTTGCCAACAACAACACCTACAACATCCAGGCGATCTCTCTTGTTGACGAGCAAACCGCAGCGAACAGCTACATCAACGCTAACGGCTGCCAGCAACTCATCCAGTCATGCAGAGCAGCGGTAAAGTCGATGGATCCTCAGAGCAATGGCGACATTGCAACGGTGAATCAAGTCTGCCAAAATGCCCAGCAGAACTGTAATCAACATGTAATTGGGCCTTACCAAGGTTCTGGTAGAAATGTGTACGACATTACACAAAAGACGCCTGATCCCTTTCCACCGAGCACTTATCTGGAGTACCTCAATACAGCGGAGGTGCAGGCCGCAATTGGCGCTGTCGTGAATTATACTGAAAGCAATCCTTCGGTCTCGAATGCATTTCAACAGACTGGAGACTACCAGCGCGGCGATCAGATCAACCAGATGGCGTACCTTCTCTCCTTGGGTGTTCGCGTTGCTCTGATCTATGGAGATCGTGATTACATCTGTAATTGGCTTGGTGGACAGGCAGTTTCGTATGCTATTGCCGCCCAGTCACCGGCGCATTCATCGTTTTACAATGCTGGTTACTCGGCAATCGTGACGAACAGCTCCTATGTTGGCGGCGTTGTGCGGGAGTACGGAAACCTTTCCTTTTCGAGGATCTACGATGCTGGCCATCTGATACCGGCGTATCAACCGGAGACAGCTTTCACAGTTTTCACCAGGATCATTATGGGCACAGACATTTCGACTGGTAAACCTGTTAACTTGGCTAACTTTGCAACGGGCGGTGACGCAAACGCCACGTATACGAATACCGTCCCTGCTGCTTCAGAACCAAAGTGCTTTATCCGAAATATTGATGGCTCTTGCACCGAGCAGCAAAAGTCAATGCTACAGCAAGGCCATGGTGTGATCATTAACGGAGCACTGTACAGTCAATCGAACGATTGGAAACCACCACCTTCCTCTATCTCTGTAGGAGCAGGCTATCCAGGCACGGTACCCTCATCCATGACAGCTACTGCAACGTCGTCGCCACCTGGCAGCGCTGGTGCTACCACTAGTACGAGTGTAACTCTGACCGGTGTTTTTGTGGCCACTGGCACGCCGAGTACGACAAAGAAAAGCGCTGCCTTGGTTGTTCACAAGATCGACATGGGTCTTTCTATGTTCGTGTGTGTGTTCATGGTTGCAAGACTTGGTATAACATAAATGGGAGACAAAAAGGATTTCCCTACGATTGAGGGGAGTCACTATGAGGTGGAAAACAAGAAGCAAGTGGATGGAAAATTTCCCTGTAAGGATTGGAGGGTTGTGGCATCTAGATACCCAATATAGTAATGCATTGTTGATACGTTCGATATCTATTCCCCTCACGCGAAGCCTGTGAAAATGCGATATTGTTGCATGCTTAGGGAAAGAAAGTACTTGTAACATTTAACCGTAAGGCTGAGCCGACAATTGCAGTTTCGGTTTTCGACCCCTGACCTTCTAGAGCATTCGACACTTTCCCCAGTACCGGTGAGACAACCACGTTTTGTGCTGGTGTGGACCTCTTGCCATCTTTTCCAGCTCTACTACATTTCAAGCAAGCTTCGAGTTATCATGTAAGTATGTCTCCGCACTTCTGCGTTCATTCGGAGTTTCACATGATGAGATACATTAGCTGGCACCAGTCCTAGAAGACTTGTACTCTTTTTGCTGCGGATTAGCTCTGCTGGAGCATAGATCTCCTTTTTCCTGACACGTTTTCATTTCCAGCTGCACGCATACATAGCATTGCTTCATGGATATTAGGCTGACCGCCAGTCCAGCCTTGAGCTTCCTGTCAGATCCAGCAAACCCGTACAATGGTTCTTCATAACCCCAACAATTGGCATTGGGTCAACAAAGATGTTTCAGAATGGGCAAGAGATTACCTGGACAAGACTCTGACAACCACCTCGGCCAAAGAAGGGGATGTTTCGGCTAAAGTGTCAAAGATTGTGAGTATGGATGGAGATGTAGATGTTAGCCAGCGGAAAGGCAAGGTCATTACGCTCTACGATGTTAAACTGCAGCTGGAATACGAAGGTACGTAACCGGGGTTTTGGCTTGTTATAGCTAACAAACTCAACGATGTGTAGGCGAGACGAAGGAAGCTGAGGAGGTCAGCGGGACTATTACAATCCCCGAGGTAGCCCACGACACCGAGGAAAACGAGTACGTTGTACGTTCCCGATATCCCGTTCTGTACGCTTCCTCGAGGTCCCTAGCTTACCGTAAGCGATCCAGTTCGACATCGACATCGACATCTACTCCGACGCAAGCTCCAAACAGCCCGTGAAAGACCTTGTCCGCTCAAAGATCGTACCGCAACTTCGTAAACAGCTCCGAACCCTAGGTCCTGCTCTCATTGCCGAACATGGCAAGGACATTCAGCATGCTCCTGACCAAGAGCCCCCGCCACTCAAAAACAGCACCATCTCCTCGACCGCCTCCCAAACAAACGCAAAATCTACCATCTCAAAGGCCCCAACCTCTCACAGCAGCGCTGCCTCATCCATTAACACCACCACGGTTAACGACACCGAAGAATTCCGCACCACGGCCGCGGAACTTTACACCACTTTCACCTCCGCCGAACGTCTCGCTGCCTTTACACGTGCACCTCCTAAGCTCTTTGAAGGCGCGCATGTCGGCGGTAAATTCGAGATCTTTGGCGGCAACGTCAGTGGTGAATTCGTTGAGCTGAAAGAACCGACGTTGATTGTGCAAAAGTGGCGACTGGCGCAGTGGGTCGAAGGCCATTATTCGAGACTGGAGATTAGGTTTGATCAGAATGAGAGGGATCAAGTCACTGTGATGAGGGTAGTGTGGAAGGGGGTGCCGATGGGGCAGGAGGAGGTGACAAGGCGAAATTGGGGGGAATACTACGTTAGGAGTATTAAGACGACTTTTGGGTGAGTTGCCATGTTGTGCGAGAAGCTGTGTGCACAGCTGGCTAACGTGATGATGACAGGTTTGGCACCCTCCTGTAAAGACGACGTCGACGGTCATGCATAACGATATCACACTCCGTCCGGGGATGAAATGGGAAAGAGCTGCATGTGTTAGATCGATAGATAGCAATTGAGCAATTCATTCTGACTTGGTGTTTCCCCGATCATTACTCAAGTCAATCTCTGAAACCACCCGATTCCTATCTTTAATTCTATTTCATCTGCAAGGAGCATTCGTATAGCATACTCATACTACAAATGGCCACCCCGTATCCTCAAGTAACGCTAGCCTCCATGAAATCGAAAATTGCTCTCTCTCCCATCTACCAAAACCGAAACCATCGCGAATATTCCAGAATAATACCAGCAAAGTCCCGCCATCAAAACCCTCCTTCGCAGCCGTGATCGAAAGGGGCGGAACAACCATCCCGAACCTTTTCCTCCTGCCGAACAGCCACTCCGCGCTCTTTTTGGGGGAAGGATATGTTTTTGCTGTTTGATGGGTTATTTTCTCATGGTGATGCATTGACTGACTCACTGTTGTGTTGTGTTGAGATGTGATGTGATGTGAACGGTTTGTTTGGTTTTTTGTGGTCTTTGCGAGGGAAAAGGGGGAAAGGAGTTGTTGATCGGTTTTTTTTTTGGCGGAGAGTGGACGTTTTCAGAGCGAGGAGGAGGAGGAGGAGGAGGGGTTGGGGATCAGGATCAGGATGAGTGGGTTTGTTTTTTCTTACCGCTTGATTCTTTTAGGACCCCCCTCTTTCTTTCTTTCTTTCTTTCTTTCTTCCATTCTTTCTTCCATTCTGGTCGTGTTCGCGGCAAGTAGTAGGTTTGGGAAAAGGTTGTGATGGGGATGTTTTGAGGAGCCGGTTTTTGTTTGGGGGAGGGTGAGGAGTTGTGGATCTGTGGGGTGGGGCAAGAGGGGAGGGGATGGGCATGCAGGGGGAGGAAGAAGGAGATGATGGAGGTCGATGGTTGCTTTCCAAAAAGGGGAGATACGGTCGTTTGGGTTCAGGATGAGCGCTGGGAATCGGGACGGAATTGTTGGGGATTTGTGGTGGCGCTGATGGGGATGGTTCGAGTAGGTGTGGGATGGGTTGTGGAGGGGTGGAAGGGAAGGTTGGGGGGGGTGGATGTGGACGTGGACTAAGGAGGTCTGGGGGTGGGAGGGGTGTTTTATGCGGAGGTGGAGGGCGTTTAGATTATGAGGGAATGGTCGTAGATGATGCACTGCCGATTGTAATCACTGACAAGACTTTGGCCTCCAGAAACCCAACAGACAATGTATACAAATATAAATACACACATATAGAACACCAACTATTCAATGCTGATGCCTCTTATGCACATCAATAACCTTCTGCACCTCGTCATAGCTGCCCATGAAAATCCCAGATCGATCGTGGATATGCTCCGGTATGATCGTCAGCATTCGTTCCATGCGGCTGTTGACGGCTTGGCCGCCGGCTGGGGAGGAAGTCAGCTTCGGGTTTAAGTTCCATTGAGGGAGGGATAGGATCGAGTGCGTGATGGGACATACCATTCTCAAAGACCATGGCCATGGGGGCACATTCGTAAAGAATTCTCAGTTTCCCCTTGGGGCTCTTCTTGTCTGCTGGATAGGCGAAGATGCCTCCGTACAACAGTGTCCTGTAGGCGTCTGCCACCATACTTCCGATATACCGAGCGCTATACGGTTTCCCTTCCTTCTCAATGGGATACTTCAAGCTGTTGAAATACTCCTTCACCGGTTCTTCCCAGTACAGGCTGTTTCCCTCATTGACACTGTAAATGGCGCGAGACTTGGGGAGCCGCATGTTCGGGTGCGTAAGGATGAACTCGCCCAGGGCGTTGTCCATGGTGAAGCCGTTGACGGAGCCACCCCTCATGGTGATGACGAGTTGGGCGCTGGCGCCGTACATGGTGAATCCACTAGCCACCAGCTCACTCCCTGGCATAAGCAGTTCTTCCTCTTTGCCCTGGCTGCCCTTTTTGAGCTTGAAGATGCCAAAGATTGTCCCGACGCTCACCCCGGCATCCAGATTGCTACTTCCATCAATTGGATCGCAGACCACCGCATACCTCGCCTCGGGATTCTCGTCGAAAACAATACAGTTTTCTTCTTCTTCGCTGACCAATAGTCGGCATTTCCCCGACGTACGCATGGCGGCCACAAAGAGATCATTACCAATGACGTCGAGTTTCTTTTGCTCATCGCCGGTGGTGTTGGAGGAGCCAGCCAAGCCTGTGAGGTTGATGAGGGTAGCGCGGCGGATGTAGTAGGCTATGGATTTAAAGGAGAATTGGAGGGCATGGCAGAGGAGGCTGAAGTCGTGGAAGGGTTAGCAATGGACTGTGCAGGGAGGGGAAAGAGGAATGTTTGAAGGGAAAGAAGAGGGTTTACGTGAAATCTCCGGTGGCTTCGCGGTGCTTGGATTGCTCTTCGGTGAGAAAGCGGGTGAGGGTGACGATGTCGGTGTTGATCTTCTCTTGGGGTAGAGGCGGAGCGTCGCCGTTTGCATGAGCCATGGTATTGATCTTGACTTAGCAAGTATCGAGCAGTGGGCGAGGCAGAAGGAGTCTATGGGAGATTTTCTGATATTTTACAAGGTGGAGTACTTGTTCTTTCAGCGATGGGCGTAGAGTGTTATGGTATGTGATGGACTTTGGAATGAGTTGGAGTAGTGACAGGAGCCCGATTCCATTGCTGTCGGTGGTATATTACTGCCAGCAGTATCTATGCCATGACGCTGACAGATGTCAAAAAGCTCCAGTGCTCCGCCTGGAGAAACCCCGCGACCTCGGCCCCACCTCCGGACCCTCACCCACCCGGTTTCAGCCGCGTGCTCCTACAAGCTCCGAGTACTACGCTCAATTCGGGCGCTTGGAGATGTCTCGCATTTCCCTTTGCAAGACGAGATAGATTCGGATACAGTTGAAGGTTCGATGAGCTATTGCAGATGATCGTGCATGGCGCGAACAGTTCGTTGGCCTATGTAATAAGAAAAGGTGATGTTCGAAGAGTTCTTCAACACCCCAGCGGAACACTCGATTCATATAAACTCTGGAGGTCTCGAGGTCTCGAGGTCTCGAGGTCTAGTAAATAGACGTATCAGGGAAACTGGCGAGGAAGGAGACAAGTGAAATGAATATTTGCAAAATGAGGAGGACAAGCTGGCCCCTTTTCGAGATATAAATAATCGTGTACCCAAGCGTCAAGGGATTTGCTCGACCAAAGTGCCGGTGGTACAATGTTGCATTAGAGGCTAGGCGTGTTGTTAACAAGGAGAGTCGCATCTTTGTAGAGTCTCGTGTCTGGGAATAGATGGCCTGGGGGGGCGTGCATCAGGAAAAGCGTGCAGATGCAGGTCGGGATGTGGATGCAAGTCGGTAGGGGAATGGGCCATACTTGATGAAATGGGTGATTGACTGTGGACGAAAGTCTGAAGACTGCTGAGAGCCAGTTGATAAAGAAACACGAGGTAGGAGAGCGTCCATGCGCCAACGGACCACTCAAGTCGGCAACCCTAGAGATTGACAAGAACAATAGCAGCAGATGAGTGTCTGTCGATGTATGTCCGTCGGCATCGCAAGTGGCCTACAGGGAATGAGAAAAGGTTCTTCAAACCGAAACGGGTCACACCACACCCAAGCCATGCAATCAACACGCCAACTCGGGTTGACGCCAACGTCCTTCGAAGGAAGAACGAGGTAATGACTGATACTTCATACAAGTGCACTGCGCTGGAACCTTGGCTCTTGTAGATTCATTTGGTTTTCGCATGGGCTTAGCAGATGGACTTGACAAGAACAGGAAATTATAATTATGGCTATTCATACGTCCGCCGACGAGAGCACTCCTTTTGGTTCTTGTAAAGCATAAACATTCGCACCTAGGTAGTTATACGAGTAGTGCCTTGTCCTGAACAGCGGTTTCAAGCTTTCCTCCTACATCATTCATAGCTGTAAGGGAGTAAAGATACCTTACATACTCGAACGGGCCGGCTTGACCTATAGCGGCACGTGGAGATACGTGGACACAACGACGTAGGCAAGCACCTTTGGGCCGTATCTGGCGCGTTGGTCGCGATGTACCGCGTTGGTCGTACGGATTAGAAACACAGCGGCAGACAAGACAAAGGACTACTTGAGTGAACTTGAGTGAAAGGAACTCTTCCTTGCAGATCGAGCAAGGCTCGTTTTTCTTTGGTAAGGCGGAAATTCAAGACATGTTTAGAAAAAAGCGCCCACCAAGGCCGCCATTGCCGCACGATGAGATTGCCGAACATTAATGGCGGCGTGTCGGTGATGACACTGCGAGAAGCCGTACCTCAGGCTGACAGCATGAACCGAGTGAAACGAGCGCTGTTTTGGAAAGTCTAAGGTACCTTTGGGCGCCTTTTGACGGTTAAGATGTTTTAGGGTGTTGGAAGTAACAACAACAACAAGGTGCTTACTTTAGGGATTCCGTTATCCCGTACGGAGGGTGGGAGGTAGTCTTACAGTTATAAGTGATGGGAGATGACTGGGCGGAGTTGGTACTTTACCTTCAGTAGTAGGTATGCCTTGGCGGCCCCCTTTTCACCGGCGAGCCTGTAAAAAGTATTACAATTAGATACAGTGGGAGGCAGTTAAGTAGGCGCTTTGGAGCCGTTCCCTCTGCCGAGAAGAAAGCTCCGTTGTTGACTTGCTGCCTTACTTATTCGAGCCTTTGACCGTCAATTGCAGTAGGTAAGCACGGCAAGGTACCATACCTACCTTATGCAGTAAGTGCTGCTTAGAGCGCTGCAATTACAAATCTTTCCAACAGATCGGTTGGCGCGGTTCAGCCTCCCTCTGTCAAGTCTCAAGTCGTATGCAGCCGAACCGTGGCATGGCATGTCTCTTCCGTTTCCGAATTCCGAATCAGTCGAGTCCCCTTCCGACTACTCCATTGGGAATCCATCATCGGGTCATGTGGGTCAATGCTCTTCCACTACCAAGAGCGCTAGAATTCTTCAATCATGGTAGATGTAGGATGATTACCTACCCACTCTACCCTACCATCCATCATACCTTTTACCTACGGAAGTGTACGGGGTAGTGTAGCATTCATCTCGTGGACCTTGTGGGCCAGTGCTTCCAAAGAGTGTGGCTCATCATCTAGACGCTCGTGCCCGTACTCGTACGCTGATCCCTCAGCACAGCTGCAACGTGCGAGTAGGTAGTACTGTGAGTAGAGAGAGTAGCACGCGTACATGTGGCTTGGATGTACCACAATAGCAGTGAAGGTTTGTTTTCACATGGAAAATCCGAGCATTGATTATTTGTGGCGGAATAGGTAACTACCTTAGTAGGAGCTGAAGGGCATGATGGGACCGATTGATTGATTGGCCCGGAGAGTTGTCCTGGATGGGAGCTGGTGATTCTACTTCGGTCAGTGATTGATCCACCAGATCTCTGTCGTGTGGATACCGTATTCCGTACTCCGTACAAAAGTGGCAACTGGACAAGTGGCCAACCTCGGCTGCTGCGGGGACGGAGGGGCAGACTAGCCTCGTCTCGCCTCGCCTCAGCCTCTTCTCCCGCACCCAATCGACTTTGCTCAACTTGACGATCTTGCACAAGGCAAAAGAGAAAAGAGAGAAATGCGATCGGTGTCGAGTGCGTCGTGTAAGCTCTTCAGCGTGCAGGTAGTACCTTGGCCTATTTCTGGCCCAACCCTCCTTGTCTCCAGCGCCGAAATCCGAGGCTGAAGAAGCAACGGGAAGCGAGAACTCTACTACATACTCTACATAAGGTCCCTACTACGTACTTAGAACTAGTACCTTAAGGTAGGTAGCAGAGCACGGTCCGGATGATCAACAGCAATGACTGGTACAAAGTCAAAGGCGGAAAGGAGGGTCCAGAAGGGGGATCACCAGGTGTCCCAAGCATCCTCCGCATCTCGTTGGACCAGAAGACATCTGCTGAACGCAACCCCACGGTGGGATAATGTGGGAATGTGGGAATGTGGATATGTATTGACGGCCGAGAGCCTTCGTCCGGCAGCCACCAACCACATGGACCATCTTCCTCGACTTGTCCTTACCCTTCGGTCTTGCGCATTACACATGCCAATATCTATCTACCTACCTCCCTAACTAAGACTGTGGGATCGAGTGTTATAAACTCATGTCATCCCCTCCCCTCCACTCCAGTCGGGAAACTCCAATGCCCCCGTGACTTCTGTTCAACTTTGGCAACGTGGCCTTGAATCGTGGTCGCAGTCCGGTCAAGCGTCACCTCCCATCATCCGGGACCACCTTTGGGCTTCTCTGCAGTTTCATCAACCAACAAGCTACGAACCACCCCCTTGCGCCTGGTCAGGTATCATCGTTATAGTTGGAAGCCTCAAAAGACCAACCGATGTGATCTCATCCGTCTCATTGGACCGACCGAGATTGAAAAGAACAACGTGAAACGCGTCTTTATTTCGAGTTCATCACGGACGCGCACCCCCTTATTCCGTATTGCGTCTCAGGTATGGGAAACAAGACAAGATGGCGCTCTATTCGCTGTCTCAGGATGCTCGGTGGGGCGCGCGCTAAGTGAAGGTTTAGGCTGTTCTCGGTAGCCAATCACGCGAGTTCGATATCCTCCTCCCCAAATCGGTCAACAGACAACAGGCGCACAGTCTCCCTCCAGCTGCCACCCGCCAGGAAGGGGGAGGCAGAATCTGCAACCAGTATTCCGCACCCGTGAATACTATATTCGAACTCCAAGCCAGTCGAACCCCGTGTACCGTTTAACCTTCAGACACAAGAGTGGGGCATGTGCACCAGGGTCATCTTGCTTCCTCCATCTTCCCAGAGTCTTAAAGATCGTTCACTCCCACTTCCTCTGTGAAACAACAAGCCGAATACCTTCCACCCGGTTGTTCGACACTGACACCAACTAATATTCACCGTTGCAACAACCCCTATTGTCCTTCACGTCTCCGCCTCACTGGTTTGAGGTTAATAAGCGATATCCTGTCCGACATTCACAAAGAGCTTGTTGTTCTTATTGTTCAAAAGCCATTCAACAACTGAGCCGCAAGCCTCCCCACTCGACTCATCTCCAGTCCAACGGCCAGATAGGTGTTCAGTGTCCACCAACCCGCAAACTATCCCGCTTAGGACTCGGAGCCCCCAATTGCCAACCCCAGGCATAGCCCGAGGCTTTTGACCAACCTAAATCCAACCCCCTAGCGGAATCATCAACGAACTTTGCCGTAACCCTATTCAACATCGCCGATACCCCCAATTCAACCTCGCTTCTTCCGCTGGCCGGATTTCTCAGAATACTCTTAATTATCCGAAACGGGTAGGGTCCTACCGTTCGACGTTTTCCATTTTCTCCATCGCCCCCGACATAACATTCTGCTATTCGATCGTGTGTGGTTGCATAGACGACTTTACGGTCAACGACGTTCTACGATTCTTGCAAGGTTTAATCATAACCGTCGTCGGCAAGCCCGCCCCCAGTCTCAGGCCCTTAATCCATTGTAGCAATCTCCCCTGGTACCGTCATCACATTTGGCTACCCCGGATCAGCCTTGAACACATCTGACAAAGGTTAATTCATTCAACGTTCACCATAAGCCTCGACACCATTGTCACTACTGTGCACCACGTCACTGTTCAGGTCAAGGTTGCTCTTTATTTATATTCATATTATATTTGAGCACTTCCTACGAGTTTTTTACTTTTAGATCGTCTACAAACATGGCAACCTCTAGATCACCTCAGGCCCAGGCAGCATTGGATTGCTTTGTGATGCAACCGGTGTCATCGTCAATGGTGTCTTACCTGGCAGAGAAAGCTACTTCAGTCATCCGTTGCGAGCAACGACGCCTGCAAACCAATAAGAACCTTCCTCTAACGCCGCCATCAACACCGCCTCAGGATGGTGAGCTCCGCTCGCCTCTGCAGCCGACACTACCATCATTGGAGGCCTTCATTCAATCCCTAGTGGACCGATCTCACGTCCAAGTTCCTACCCTTATGAGCTCGCTTATCTACCTCTCCCGCCTGCAGCAAAAACTTCCTCCCGTCGCCAAGGGCATGCGTTGCACTGTTCATAGGATCTTTTTGGCCTCACTTATTCTTGCCGCAAAGAACCTCAACGATTCTTCACCAAAGAACAAGCACTGGGCCCGCTATTCGTCCGTCAAGGGCTATGAGGGATTCGGCTTCTCAGTCACTGAAGTGAACCTTATGGAAAAGCAACTTCTCTTCCTCCTAGACTGGGACCTACGAATCACGAACGACGACCTCTTCACTCACTTCGAACCATTCCTTGCACCTCTCCGACGACGCCAAGAACAGGCCGAATCGAAACGGCGCGCCCACTTAGGAGAACGGGACTTGAACACTCTACAACAGCGTCCTCACTACTCGAAACCCCAACCTCTTTCCGCTCCCTCTACTGTTTCCCTCCCTGCGCTGCCACCCGCAGTCGGTGTCTATGCCTCGCCAGCAGGCTACAGCTCCACCTCATACATATCTGACTTGGAGCGATTCTCCTCATTTCCAGAACGGCCGAATCGGCCAATACGTCAACCTCACCACTCTCGCAATCGCTCTATATCTCCTCCGTCTGCAGACGCTGTCCCTAGCCTTGTTCGCCCTGGCACGGCAGACACATGCGATTCATCGTCTCGGGCGTCCTCCACATCGCCTCCAGCAACCTCGATTGGTACGCCTGCGTCAAGCGTCTCCAGTTACGTTGATTCCTACATCCCAAGTGTTGCAGACTATAGTAGTCCCGGTGAGAGCTTGTACCGTTTGAAGCCTGTGATAGGCGGTCGTCAGCTCAGCTACGGCCTCGAAGAAAGCCCGAAGAAGAAGCCTAAGATGGCGGACGGGGGTATCATCTCCCGTTTCTTGAACTCGGCCAGGCAGACCGGGGTCTATCGAACCCGTGCCTGATGGTGGTTGTTGAATTATGTGACTAAGCGCATGCATATCTATCGGGAGTTTCTTATCTTATTGATACCACATCACTAGCAAGCGAGCGAGCATTTTATGGAGTTATTTGCATCTTTTCCGCAGTGGGAAGAAGACATGGCAGCCTGATATCATACTACCTAGACTAATTGGCTAGTATGTCGAGATGTTGGGCAAGAAGATGGATGGCCATCTACTACCCAATATTCCCCTTGGAGAGAATCATCAGATCAAATCTACAATCACATACTTTGAAAACGAACTCTTAGAGGCAAGATCTACATAGAAAATCTTTGATATGCGAAAGGAGGGTTGCTCATCGTGGATTTGATGCCTTGCTCACGTTGTCTCAGCTGACCCAATCATTTGATCTTTGCAGAAGTAGGGAGACCATGCCTCGACGTGACTGTGCAATGTGATTCTCGCACGAAGGATACCTTTTGGTGGACATGAGCCTGAGACTGTCAGCTAATGTGCTTGCCTTTGATCAGAGCCGTTGGTTTCGTGGGTATCAAAATGACTTGAGAGTTGAGTCAGCTGGATTCCGGAAATTGGAAGCGTTCGAAATCCATGATCACGTGTGCTGGATTACAGCGCTAACGTATTTAGCGCACACTTTCTATGTATGGTCCGGAATTTTCAACCAAGCTTCAACATCCCAAACCTCAAGCTCACAACCACCCAAGATGCAGCTCGACGCCATTAAGTGTCTGCCCAATTGCTCGATGTTCTATGATACCTATCCTCCCTAGATATGTAAGTCTGCAAGATCTGCTATCATCCCCTGCAGCCTTTCCGAATTTCCTGATGATTTGTTCAAACCGCAAACTAGAGTCTTTGACCTCAAGGGGCATGAAACTTTATGCACACGTCAGTCTGATATTGAGAATCAACGCTCATAATAACATAATAGCCAGGCCCTTGAAACGGAACTGACAGGAATCCAGGTTTTAGCTCTCCGACCTCAAAGTGCGTTGTTCCCCCCTCACCCTCTACCTTATGACAAACCGTTCGAAAATAGAGCGCGGATGATCACTCGTACACTGTACGCTGGAAATTACCGACTGAAGCATTCAATGTCTTTGACGACACCAAATGGCTTAGACTGAGCTCCACATTATCTTTCACTGGAGATGCATGATAGAAGGAGGCAGCACATTTAGTAACGCAACCCTGTTTTCACTATAGGCTGGATTACTCCTACCATGCAAGCCACGAAGCCACTCGTCTACTTGCAGAATCCTGCAAAACGCAAGACTATCCAAACTGGGGGTCAACGGTACAGGGCTTGGCGAATGGCGCTTGGAGCTGCCCGATCAAGCATGACACTTCGGCTCTAATACATGGGGTTATCGTTTGCAGAACATCCTGAGTAGGCCCTGAATAATTCGGCCCAATGGCATATCAATCGCTTGGATATTGGGGGCTGAGTAGGGTGTGTATGCAATCTTATTTTGTTGCTTACATATGATGGTTCGAAAAGATGAACGGCACTGGGCTCCGATATTCGCAATGAATGGATATGCCATTTCCGCGGCAGGCCTAGAAAACCTCGCCCACTGAACACCCATTTGATATGGCATCGCTCGATCCTTATCTAGGCCTTGTCCATGGCTGATATGTCTTGATAAGCAGAGTTCCGCTTGACACCGGTCGCGCACCCGAAAGGCTTGACCACGCCCCAACTTGGAACACAAGCCCGTACATCGTGTAGAATTTCAGCACACCATGAGGAGTGAATAAGCGAAGAATGGACGCTATTAGGTACCGTCGAGCTCCAAGGTTCTGAGAATTAGTTTCCACCAAAATCCGGTGCTGGATGAGTACTCGGCGGACGTGGCAAGCTTATAGAGCCCCGAAAGCTTACCTATGTGCTTATCGCTCCTCACGGCGGCACAATGCCTTTCGGTCCTTGAATGGTTTCTAAAGATTAAATATCAACAGACGAAAGTAATATTCGAACATTTCTTTACGACGCCCCATTCTTTCATGATGAACATTTAGATGACGAGTCTGATTCGGGTTTCCGATGTAGACAACCTTTTTATTATACCATTCATGCTTTTCTGATCAAGTATTGTACTTCTTCAAGTCGCCATTACCTGTAAATTGTCCCCGCTAACCAATATCAGTCCTAAAAGGAGAACAGCGGTAGACTCAGATGGCGGTTTGACTCCGTACTAGGTGGCCTTGTCGGAATGGTACGTCTTAGCATCTCGTTCTCTATCAAGGCTCTTAAATGATGATCTCAATATATAAAATTGACAAGCATATGTCCAAGCTGGCTTGACCGCCAGTGAAGACGAAACTGTTCATACTGAACTACTTCTACATTTCACAACGTTGCTTCTACGCCTCGGCACCAAACTTACTAACATTGTACTCTAGGCAAATCAGCCTCTACGATCACCTTGATACAATCTGTGTTTTGGAGCATATATAAGGTGCGTTTGTCCCCTTGCAAAACTATCCCTCCAGGCCTTCCCTTGTTACATGATGATCAAACTATACAATCTCACGACGGTCGGCATAGCTACAAGTTAGCTTTGATGAGGTTTGCCCTTGACCGGGCTTTAGATCTGATACATTCCTCCTTCAACACCGTCACTGCTGTCCGGGGTGAAGCTCTATCATGTAGAAAATCTTCGCCTATGATGTCATGCTTACCTCAGCCGCTAGTACTTTAGATTCGCCTCACAACTGTGCGTCCTTTCGAACCTCTTCAATAACAATATCCAAGGCTCAAAGCAAGCTTTACGAACTCAACACCACCTTACGCCGCATATCAGGTACCAACATCATCAATAACCCATTATCATGTCAAATCAATCTTACTCCACCTTCTCTGCATCCTCCTACTCCTCCACCAGTGACGGTTCCGGCAATACCTACACCACATCTACATCTTCGAACCCATCCGGCACAACCATCCGTACCACCTCACAGCAAGCTGGGCAGCCAGCTGTTACTAGTACCTCTAGATATTCTGCAAATGGTACTCAGCAGGTGGGAGGAGGGCTGGGAAATGAGAGGAGAATCGAGGATGTGACGGATGCTGATCGGGAATACGAGGACAAGATGGAAGACGAATATGCAAAGAGGGAAGGGGGCGCTTGAGCAAGGTTTAGGAAGAAGTGTATTGCAATCTGGGATGGTATTTGAAAAGGCGGACGTATTCACTGGCTCTGGGCTTTGAC